>OKWM01000016.1_pt1 | contig 140900 bp, 127 predicted proteins | sample 1607081 | NCBI WGS metagenome assembly OKWM01 (sample SAMN07501041, study PRJEB24779) | human gut metagenome
GCGGGGGCCGGATTTGAACCGACGACCTTCGGGTTATGAGCCCGACGAGCTACCAGGCTGCTCCACCCCGCGTCCGTGGAAGCGCACTATACTCCGCTAGCGTTCTGATGCAACCTTTTTTCGTAGAAATCGTCAATTTTGTAAAAAACGGCGGCTAAAAATACAGTAATGGGCGAATTTTTGCACAATTTGGGCTGCGGGGCGCTTTCGTGCATTTCATTAGCCGCATGGGTTTGTTATCTTCATCACGCACTAAGGCTTAGCAGCAATAAAGAAGAGATACCATGAAAGGACGTTGGGCAAAATATGTAGCGACGGGGGCAATGCTGGCGATGCTCGCCGCCTGTACCTCGAAACCGACCGATCGCGGTCAGCAATATAGTGATGGCAAGTTTACCCAGCCGTTTTCATTGGTAAACCAACCTGATGCGGTAGGCGCGCCGATTAACGCCGGCGACTTCTCCCAGCAGGTTGGTCAGATTCGTAGCGCCTCTCCGCGTCTCTATAATAGCCAGAGCAGCGTCTATAACGCGATTCAGGAGTGGCTGCGTTCCGGCGGCGATACCCGCACGTTACGCCAGTTTGGTATTGATGCCTGGCAGATGCAGGGGGCTGATAACTACGGCAACGTGCAGTTTACCGGCTACTACACCCCGGTCGTACAGGCCCGCCACACTCGCCAGGGCGAGTTCCAGTATCCTATTTACCGTATGCCGCCGAAAAACGGCAAGCTCCCTTCCCGCGCCAGCATCTATGCCGGAGCGCTCAGCGATAACTACGTGCTGGCCTACAGCAACTCGCTGATGGATAACTTCATCATGGACGTGCAGGGCAGCGGCTATATCGATTTCGGCGACGGTTCGCCGCTTAACTTCTTCAGCTACGCCGGGAAAAACGGCTGGCCTTACCGTAGTATCGGTAAAGTGCTTATCGACCGCGGTGAAGTGAAGCGGGAAGATATGTCGATGCAGGCGATCCGTGAATGGGGCGAAAAACATAGCGAAGCGGAAGTCCGCGAGCTGCTGGAACAGAACCCATCTTTTGTCTTCTTTAAACCGCAGTCCTACGCGCCGGTGAAAGGGGCGAGCGCGGTACCGTTGATTGGCCGCGCGTCGGTCGCCTCTGACCGTTCGATTATTCCGCCGGGAACCACCTTGCTGGCCGAGGTGCCTCTGCTGGATAATAACGGTAAGTTTAATGGTCAATACGAGCTACGCCTGATGGTGGCGCTGGATGTCGGCGGGGCGATTAAAGGCCAGCATTTCGATATCTACCAGGGCATCGGCCCGGATGCCGGTCATCGCGCCGGTTGGTATAACCACTATGGCCGCGTGTGGGTACTGAAAAACGCGCCAGGCGCCGGTAGCGTCTTTAGCGGTTAACGTTCAAACGTCCGTACGTTTCTAACCCGGATCCGCGCAACACGCCGGATCCGGGGTCTCTACTTTATTCTGAGGTTTTATGTCTGTAGTAATCAGCGATGCCTGGCGCCAGCGGTTTGGCGGCACGGCGCGTTTATATGGCGAAAAGGCGCTGCAGTGTTTTGCCGAGGCGCATGTTTGCGTGGTCGGGATCGGCGGCGTCGGCTCATGGGCGGCGGAAGCGCTGGCGCGTACCGGGATTGGCGCGATTACGCTGATTGATATGGATGATGTTTGCGTCACCAATACCAATCGCCAAATCCACGCCCTTGGCGGCAACGTTGGGCTGGCGAAAGCGGAAGTGATGGCCGAGCGTATACGTCTGATTAACCCGGAGTGTCGGGTCACGGTTATCGATGATTTCATCACGCCCGAGAACGTAGCGGAATACCTGGGAGCGGGCTTTAGCTATGTTATCGACGCGATCGATAGCGTCAGGCCAAAAGCGGCGCTGATCGCCTGGTGCCGTCGTTATAAAGTGCCGTTGGTGACGACCGGCGGAGCCGGCGGGCAAATCGATCCGACGCAGATCCAGGTGGCCGATTTGGCGAAAACTATTCAGGATCCGCTGGCAGCGAAACTGCGCGAACGGCTGAAAAGCCAGTTTGGCGTAGTGAAAAATAGTAAAGGAAAGCTGGGCATCGATTGCGTCTTCTCGACCGAAGCGTTGGTCTACCCGCAGGCGGATGGCAGCGTATGTGCAATGAAAAGCACGGCGGAAGGGCCGAAGCGAATGGATTGCGCCTCCGGTTTTGGCGCGGCGACCATGGTGACGGCGACCTTTGGTTTTGTCGCCGTATCCCATGCGTTGAAGAAGATGTTGGCAAAAGCGCAGCGTCAGGGGGAATAGCCCGGGGGACGTTTTCCGGACGGCGCAGAACCGTAGCCCGGCTCAGCGTAGCGCAAGCCGGGGAGACGGCGTTTGAATTAGTTCTCGCGGGCGGCGGCGAGCACCGCGTCGCTTAGCGCCTGCAGCCCCTGGCTGCGCGAAGCGCTAAGCTGCCCGCGCAAACCCAGCTCATCGAATAACGCCAACGGATTATTCGCTAAAATCTCAGCGGCGCTTTTTCCTTCGCAGGCGGCTAACAGCACCGCCAGCAGGCCGCGCACGATACGCCCTTCGCTATCGCCAAAGAAGTGCATCTTGCCCTCGGCATCAACCTGATATCCCAGCCAGACGCGGTTTTCGCAGCCGGCGATCTCTTTCGCCTGCGCCCGCTGGTCATCCATTAATGGCGGCAATTTCTTACCCACTAAAATCAACTGGCGGTACTTATCTTCCCACTGTGTCAGCGGGGCGAAGGTCTGGCGCAGCGTCGCTTCGCTGAGCGCGGCGCTTAAAGGTTGGGAGGTCATCATTAATCCACCAGTATTTCCAGCGCGCGGTCGATAGCGTGCACCAGCGCATAAACATCATCTTGCGTATTGTACGGCGCGAATGAGGCGCGCAGCGTACCGCTGACGGCTAATGCCGCCAGCAGCGGTTGCGCGCAATGCTGCCCGGCCCGTAGCGCAATGCCGGACTCCGCCAGCAACGTAACCATATCGCTATGGTGTACGCCCTCGAAATCAAAGGCCAGCAGGCTCGAATCCTGACAGCGGAACGAACGAAAACCGGGCCGCTTTGCCAGCTCATCTTCCGCAAGCGTCGCCAGGCTACGGCTCCAGCTTTCCGCCTGTGTAAGATCGATTTCCTGCAGCCATTCCAGCGCGGCGCTGAGGCCGATAACGCCGGCGACGTTGGGCGTCCCGGCTTCAAGCCGCCAGGGGGCGGGCTGGGTTTTAAAGCCATCGAATGAGACTTCAGTAATCATTTTGCCGCCGCCGAGCCATGGCGACATCTCCGCCAGCAACTCGCTTTTGCCATACAGCGCGCCAATACCCGTTGGGCCATACAGCTTGTGGGCGGAGAAGGCATAAAAATCGATATCCAGCGCCTGCACGTCGGCCGGAAAGTGCACCGCGCCCTGCGCGCCATCAACTATCACTATCATTCCCGCCTGATGGGCGAAATCAATAGCAAGTCGCAGATCGGGGCAGCCGCCGGTGACGTTAGACATCTGGCCAATCGCCAGCACCCGGCTGCGCGGAGAGATAAGCGAAGGCAGTTGCGCGACATCCGGCAGACGATCGGCGCCCAGCGGAAGCTTGACCACCCGCGCGCCGGTTTGTTCGGCAACCATCAGCCACGGCACCAGGTTGGCGTGGTGTTCGGCTTCGCTGACGATTATTTCATCGCCAGGATGCAGGCGCGGGCGCACGTAACTCTGCGCGACCATATTGATGGCTTCGGTGGTGCCGCGGGTCCAGACGATATCTTTGCCGGAAGAGGCGTTAAGCCAACTGGCGACGCGTTCGCGCGCCGCCTCGTAGCGCTCGGTAAGACGCTGGGCGGCGGCAAACTGGCTGCGGTGGACGTTGCCGGCGCTCAGACGATAAAACTGGTCGCTGGCATCGATCACGGCCAGCGGTTTTAGCGCCGTCGCCGCGCTATCCAGGTAGACGCCGGCATCCGCCAGGGCTGGAAACTGGGCGCGGAAGTGGGCGGGATTGAATGCGTTCATGGAATTCCTCATATCGATATCACGATCGTCGCGCAAATTCCCCATTAGGGCAAGGCTGGTGATAGCGAGGAGGCGGGGAGAACGGTGATTTTTCGGCAAAAAAAAGCACCGCGCATTGCGGTGCTACATTAAATCACTATGGACAGACAGGGTAAATGTACAGGAAGTGAAAAGGTAGCCTTGCTACCATGGTCTGCAAACCCAGACCAATTGCAAACACAACAACACAACATCACAACCGTAAGCCAAAAGCTTGTTGGAACACGCATTCCAAAAAAAGCTTTTCGTTCCGGCTCAGGAAGTGCCGCCACTATAGGTATTTGCTGGTAGAACCTCAACGGACAATTTATAATGGCTCAGATAAAAAAAACTAATAGGTTAACTGTTGTTTCCTATTTGTTAAAACTCGTTAACATCTCAGTCAGAATAACCATGTCGAAGCGATTACCACCTCTGAATGCATTACGTGTTTTTGATGCAGCCGCACGTCATCTGAGCTTCACTCGCGCAGCCGATGAGCTTTTTGTGACGCAGGCCGCAGTAAGTCACCAAATCAAGTCACTAGAGGACTTTCTGGGCCTGAAGCTGTTTCGTCGACGCAATCGCTCGCTGCTGTTAACGGAAGAGGGGCAAAGCTATTTTCAGGATATTAAAGAGATTTTTTCGCAGCTCACCGAAGCTACGCGTAAACTGCAGGCGCGCAGCGCGAAAGGGGCGCTAACTGTTAGTTTATTGCCCAGTTTCGCCATTCAGTGGCTGGTGCCGCGACTCTCAAGCTTTAACTCAGCTTATCCGGGGATCGACGTGCGGATCCAGGCGGTGGACCGTCAGGAAGACAAACTGGCCGACGACGTCGACGTAGCGATTTTCTATGGCCGCGGCAACTGGCCGGGGCTGCGTGTTGAAAAACTGTACGCCGAATATTTACTACCGGTTTGTTCGCCGTTGTTGTTAACCGGTGACAAAGCGTTGAAAACGCCTGCCGATCTGGCGCAACATACGCTGTTACATGATGCCTCTCGCCGCGACTGGCAAACTTATACCCGGCAACTGGGTCTAAATCATATCAATGTGCAACAGGGACCGATATTCAGCCACAGCGCGATGGTGCTGCAGGCGGCAATCCATGGACAAGGCGTCGCACTGGCCAATAACGTTATGGCCCAGTCCGAAATTGAAGCAGGCCGTTTGGTCTGCCCGTTTAATGATGTTCTGGTCAGTAAGAACGCGTTTTACCTTGTTTGTCATGACAGTCAGGCTGAACTGGGTAAAATAGCCGCTTTCCGCCAGTGGATTTTAGCGAAGGCGGCGAGCGAACAAGAAAAATTCCGCTTTCGTTACGAACAATAACGGCCTGATGACCAGGCGTTAACTGACTTTGTAGGGTATCAACATGACCAGCCGTTTTATGCTGATTTTTGCCGCCATCAGCGGCTTTATTTTTGTGGCTCTGGGCGCCTTTGGCGCACACGTATTAAGTAAATCGCTGGGTGCGGCCGAAATGGCCTGGATCCACACCGGCCTTGAGTATCAGGCGTTTCATACGCTGGCGATTTTAGGCCTGTCTGTCGCCATGCAGCGGCGGATAAGTATCTGGTTTTACTGGAGCAGCGTGTTTTTGGCGCTGGGAACCGTGTTGTTCAGCGGCAGCTTATATTGCCTGGCGCTGTCGCATTTACGCCTGTGGGCGTTCGTTACCCCGGTAGGCGGCGTCTGCTTCCTTGCCGGTTGGGTATTAATGTTAATTGGTGCAATTCGTCTGAAACGTAAGGGCGTTGTTCATGAATAAGGTTGTCCTCTATTGTCGCCCCGGGTTTGAGAAAGAGTGCGCAGCAGAAATTACCGATAAGGCAGCCCGCCTTGAGGTATTTGGTTTTGCCCGGGTCAAAGACGACTCCGGATATGTGATTTTTGAGTGCTATCAGCAGGGCGATGGCGAGAAGCTGGTGCGCGATCTACCGTTTAGCTCGCTGATTTTCGCGCGTCAGATGTTCGTTGTTGGCGAACTGCTGCGCGACCTGCCGCCGGAAGACCGCATCACGCCAATCGTCGGCATGCTGCAGGGCGTGGTGGAAAAGGGCGGCGATCTGCGCGTTGAGGTCGCGGATACCAACGAAAGCAAAGAGCTGATGAAGTTCTGCCGCAAGTTCACGGTGCCGCTGCGCGCGGCGCTGCGTGAAGCCGGCGTGCTGACCAACTATGAAACGCCGAAGCGTCCGGTGGTGCACGTGTTCTTTATCGCCCCCGGCTGCTGTTACACCGGCTACTCCTTTAGCAATAACAACTCGCCGTTTTATATGGGGATCCCGCGCCTGAAGTTCCCTTCCGATGCGCCGAGCCGTTCGACGCTGAAGCTGGAAGAGGCATTTCACGTCTTCATTCCGGCGGATGAGTGGGACGAGCGTCTGGCGAATGGCATGTACGCGGTGGATCTCGGCGCCTGCCCGGGCGGCTGGACCTATCAGCTGGTGAAGCGCAACATGTGGGTCTCTTCGGTCGATAACGGCCCGATGGCGCAGAGCCTGATGGATACCGGACAGGTGACCTGGCTGCGTGAAGATGGCTTCCGCTATCGTCCGAACCGCAATAACATCTCGTGGATGGTGTGCGACATGGTTGAGAAACCGGCGAAAGTGGCGGCGTTAATGGCCCAGTGGCTGGTGAATGGCTGGTGCCGCGAGACCATTTTTAACCTCAAGCTGCCGATGAAAAAGCGCTATGAAGAGGTGTCGCAAAACCTGGCCTATATCCAGGCGCAGCTTGATGAGCACGGTATTAACGCGCAGATTCAGGCCCGTCAGCTGTATCACGACCGTGAAGAAGTGACCGTGCACGTGCGTCGCCTGTGGGCGGCGGTCGGCGGCCGCCGCGACGAGCGCTAATCAGCGCTCAGCAGCCCCGGCCACGCATCAGCGCGGCCGGGGATCACGCGGATGGCAAACGCAGCTGCTGCAGGTTGCCATCGAGCTGTAAATCCGTTTGCAGGCGGGCGATTTCCCGGCAGGTAAACGCCATCTCTTTATGCTCTTCAAGCTTCTTACGCCACTTCTCCGGCACTTCGGCAAGCCGCGCGTAGATGCCTTCTAAATCCTGATAATCCGTTAACAGCTGCGCCGCGCTTTTCGGCCCAATCCCGGCAACGCCCGGTACTTTCGAGCTGCTAATTCCCGCCAGGCCCCAGTAGTCCGGCAGTTGCTCCGGCGTCACGCCGAATTCATTGGCGATAAACGGCGCATCCAGCCAGCGTTTCTGGAAATAGTCGCGGATGCGAATGGTCGGCGACAGCAGCTGACAGTAGCCTTTATCGGTCGAGACAATAGTCGCCTGATGCCCGGCCTGGGCAACTTTAACGGCGAGCGTGGCCGCCAGGTCGTCCGCTTCGCTGCCGGGCAGCGCCCAGCAGCGGATACCGCGCTGTTCGAAAGCCGCCCGCAGCGCCGGCATTTCCGCTTCCAGCGTTTCCGGCATCGGCGCGCGCCCGGCTTTATAGTCCGGCAGCCGCTGGTGGCGCCAGCCGTGGGCGCGGTCTTCATCGTCGAACACCGCCACGGCATGCGTCGGCTGGCTGTGGACGATAAGCTGTTCCAGGGCGTGCAGGCAGGTATCCGCGCAGGGTGAACCCTGCACCGCATGAATACGGCGGATCAGATTGAGCGCGTCGACAATTAACAGATGAACAGCCACAAGATACCTCCCTTTGTTCTCAGGCTGTAAGGGTAACATCGGTGGCAAGATGAGGCTATTGGTAGCGCGAAGTTCGGGAAGCAGGCTCGCAGAATGAGCCAGGGCTGGAGGAGAGTTGGCCCGACATGCCGAAGCGTGCCGGGCCAGAGGCGTTAATCGCAGGCGACAATTTTCATCGCCAGGCCGCCGCGAGAGGTTTCGCGGTACTTGGCGTTCATATCTTTGCCCGTTTCATACATGGTCTCGATAACCTTATCGAGGCACACGCGCGGTTCGCTGGTACGGCGCAGGGCCATGCGCGCGGCGTTAACCGCTTTGACCGCCGCGATGGCGTTACGCTCGATGCACGGTACCTGCACCTGGCCGGCAACCGGGTCGCAGGTCAGGCCGAGGTTATGTTCCATACCGATTTCCGCGGCGATGCACACCTGGGCCGGGCTAGCGCCCAGCAGCTCCGCCAGACCGGCCGCGGCCATCGAGCAGGCCACGCCGACTTCGCCCTGGCAACCGACTTCGGCGCCGGAGATAGAAGCGTTCATCTTATACAGCGAACCAATGGCGCTGGCGACCAGCATATAGCGGGCCAGAGAGTTAGCGTTCACCTTGCGGATAAACTTGTCGTAGTAGGCCAGTACCGCCGGAACGATACCGCACGCGCCGTTAGTTGGCGCGGTCACCACGCGGCCACCGGCGGCGTTCTCTTCGTTTACCGCCAGCGCGAACATGTTGATCCAGTCCACTACCGCCATCGGGTCGCTGTTGGTATTGTCCTGGCTTACCAGCATGCGGCGCAGCGCGGCGGCGCGGCGCGGAACGCGCAGTTTGCCTGGCAGCACGCCTTCAGTGGTAATGCCGCGCTCGATACCGGCGCTCATCACTTCCCACACCGCGGCGAAGTGCTGTTCCAGCTCTTCTTTGCTGTGCAGCGCCAGCTCGTTTTGCATCATCAGACCGGAGAGCGACAGGCCTGTTTCATTGCAGTGTTTCTGCAGGTCGGCGGCGTTTTTGTACGGATAAGGCACGGCAACCGGCGCCTCGGTGGTCAGGCCGAAGTGCTCTTCATCGACGATAAAGCCGCCGCCGATGGAGTAGTAGGTCTGGCTGTAGAGCACCTTGTCGCCGCCCAGCGCGGTAATGCGCATGCCGTTCTCATGCAGAGAAAGGTTGTCGGCATGGAAATTCATGCACTGGTCGACAGGGAACTCGACTTCGTGCTGACCGTTCGCCAGCAGCAGGCGGCCGTGGGTGTTAACGTCCTGAATAAAGCCCGGGATCGCGTCGATGTCGACGGTATCCGGCAGATTGCCGGCCAGTCCCATGATAATGGCGATATCGGTATGGTGGCCTTTACCGGTCAGAGACAGGGAGCCGTAAACGTCGACGACGACTTTGCTGACGTCGGCCAGCAGGCCGCGCGCAATCAGGTCGTCAGTAAATTGTTTGCCCGCTTTCATCGGTCCAACGGTATGGGAGCTGGATGGGCCAATGCCGATTTTGAAAATATCGAATACGCTGATCATGATGTATTCCAGTACTGTCGGAAAGCGCGCCGCCGTTAAGCGGCGCGAGGGGAGGTCTTAAGAGAATTAGCTGAACAGAGAGTAGAAAATCGCGGAGATGGCAATCAGGCCCATAATCACAACGAAGACGTTGCTGATGTGGCCGCTGTATTTGCGCATGGCCGGAACTTTCTGGATAGCGTACATCGGCATCAGGAACAGAATCATCGCGATAATCGGACCGCCCAGGGTCTCAATCATGCCGAGGATGCTCGGGTTCAGCGTGGCCACAATCCAGGTGGTGACCAGCATAAACAGCGCGGTCAGCTTGTTCAGTTTGTTGATTTCGATGGTTTTGCCTTTGCCGCGCAGAGACTTAATCACCATGCCGTTGAAACCTTCACGAGCGCCCAGATAGTGGCCGAGGAAGGATTTGGTGATAGCGATCATCGCGATGATCGGCGCCATCCAGGCGATAACCGGTGCGTTAAAGTGGTTCGCCAGGTAAGACAGAATCGAGATGTTCTGCTCTTTCGCTGCCGCCAGGTCCGCCGGAGACAGGCTCAGTACGCAGCTGAAGACGAAGAACATAACGGTCAGCACCATCATGATGTGAGCACGCGCCAGGATGCTGGAGCATTTCTTCTCTGCGCCTTCGCCGTACTCTTCACGCTTCGCTACCGCGAAGGAGGAGATGATCGGCGAGTGGTTAAAGGAGAAGACCATTACCGGGATCGCCAGCCACAGGGTCATCAGCAGACCGTTACCGGTTGTTGACGCGCTGCTCAGCGACAGGGTTTCCAGCGCCGCGCCGTTCCATTGCGGGATCAGGTACAGCGCCAGAACCATCAGCGCGATAACGAACGGGAATACCAGGACACTCATTGCCTTAACGATCATCTGCTCGCCGAAACGCACGATGGTCATCATGCCGACAATCAGAATCAGGGACAGAATGGCGCGCGGCGGCGGCGTCATGTGCAGCTGGTGCGCCATGAAGCTTTCGACGGTGTTGGTGATCGCCACGCTATAAACCAGCAGGATCGGGTAGATTGCGAAGAAGTAGAGCAGCGTAATCAGTTTACCTGCGCCTACGCCAAAGTGTTCTTCAACGACTTCGGTGATGTCTTCGCCCGGATTTTTACCGGACAGCACGAAGCGGGTCATACCGCGGTGTGCGAAGAAGGTCATCGGGAAGGCCAGAATCGCCATGATAATTAGTGGGATCATACCGCCGACGCCGGCGTTGATTGGCAGGAACAAAACGCCCGCGCCGATCGCCGTGCCGTACAGGCCCAGCATCCACATGGTATCCGTTTTGCGCCATCCGCTGCGGGATTCACCCGAAACGATAGTGCTGGTTTGTGTGGTTTCCATCTGTATCTCCTGGAGGAATCAACAAAATCTAGTAAATAAAAACGATTAAATAATATGAAATTCGTTGCTTTACGGTTTTTTAGAAATTTTCTCCGTAACAATTGGGCGGCAAGATACATTTATATGGAAAATACATCAGTGATCGGGATCCCAAATGCAATAATCCACTTTAAATCTGAACGTTTTTAGCCCAACAGTCTGTTTATGGTGATCAGCCAGATAAATGTGGCGCGAAGGCTATCATTTGCAGCACATGAGATAAAAGCTCTGTTACCAAATAACGAGGTTTTTGCTGCAAAAAAGTGATGTAAACGACGTTTTTTCGCCATAATGTTATTTTTATGGTGAATTTTATTGCTCTTTTTGGAAACGCAAACGTTTGGCTATGTGGAAACTCTACGAATCATTAATTAGAAAAATTAATTAACTGGAAATTGAGGACGGGGGTGTCCGGGCAGGGTATCGACCGCCGCCCGGGAGAGGTATTACGTTATCAGGAGCAGATTTCGTAGCACGGAATGTAGGCGCTGCCGCCCGGAAGCTTCATGCGGTGCTGGGCAACGAAGCCCTGCAGCAGATCGTCCATGCGGCGCATCATTTCCGGATCGCCATGCAGCTTGTAAGGGCCATATTTCTCGATAGCCTGAATACCGACTTCTTTCACGTTGCCGGCGACAATACCGGAGAAGGCGCGACGCAGGTCGGCGGCCAGCACTTCCACCGGTTGGTCCGGATAAAGTTTGAGATTGGCCATATTGTCGTGCGTCGGATCGAATGGCATCTGCAGGTCCGGCGAAATACGAATCGACCAGTTGAAGCTGTAGGCGTCGTCGGTTTCGCGGCGGCTCTCTTTGACCAATGGCATCGCTTTTTTCATCTGGCGCGCCACTTCCGCGGCATCGTCAATAATAATGCGATAGTGGCGGCGAGCCGATTCGCCGAGGGTATGAACGATGAACTCGTCCAGCACGCGGAAGTAGTCGGCGCTCTCTTTCGGCCCGGTGAGGATAAGCGGCAGCACCTGCGCCTTGTTATCCGGATGCATCAGGATGCCCAGCAGATAAAGCAGCTCTTCCGCAGTACCCACGCCGCCGGGGAAGATGATAATACCGTGGGCGATGCGCACGAACGCTTCGAGACGCTTTTCGATGTCCGGCATGATGATCAGTTCGTTGACCAGCGGGTTTGGCGGCTCGGCGGCGATAATGGAGGGTTCGGTCATACCGATAAAACGGCTGTCTTTATAGCGCTGCTGGGCGTGGCCGACGGCGGCGCCTTTCATTGGCGCTTCCATGGCGCCTGGCCCGCAGCCGGTGCAGATGTTCAGTTCGCGCAGGCCAAGCTGGGTACCGACGCGGCGCGCGTACAGGTATTCATTTTCATTAATAGAGTGGCCGCCCCAGCAGACAATCATATTCGGCGCTTCGCCGACGTGCAGCGCGCGGGCGTTGCGCAGAATCGAGAACACCAGGTTGGTGATATGAATTGAGCTTTCGAGATCGAGATTCGGGAAGCGGACGGTGTTGTGGATCTGCCCGTAGACGAACAAGATATCGCGCAGCACGGCAAACAGGTTGGCCTGCAGGGAACGGATAATACGGCCATCGACGAAAGCGTCTTCCGGCGGGTTGATCAGTTCCAGCTTCACGCCGCGTTCGCGGCGCAGCACGTTAATATCGAAGTTTTCAAAACGAGACAGTAGCTCCTTGCTGTTATCGGTCAGGCTCCCCGAGTTGAGCACAGCAAGCGAGCAGTTGCGAAAGAGTTGATACAGGTCACTACTGGCGGTGCGTTTAAGCATATCCACTTCCAGCTGTGACAGCATATCCATTGAACCAAGCGGGCTAACGTGTGTAATCAAGTGAACTCCTTACAGGACGATTATCGTCTTCCTGTGATTACAATAGCCCTGGCCGTAGTCTTTCCACAACCTTGCGTACGCGTTAACGCACGCAAAGTGTGAAAAATTTCGCTTATTGCCGCGCCAGACGGCCGGTTGCCGGCACGAATTCACCGTTGCTGCGCCACGGATTGATATCCAGGCCGCCGCGGCGGGTGTAGCGAGCGTACACGGAAAGCGATTCCGGACGGCAGAAACGCAGCACATCATTAAAGATGCGTTCGACGCACTGTTCGTGGAATTCATTGTGGTGGCGGAACGACACCAGATAGCGCAGCAGTTTTTCGCGATCGATTTTCGGCCCGCGATACTGAATCTGTACCGAGCCCCAGTCCGGCTGGTGGGTGATCAGACAATTCGATTTCAACAGATGGCTGACCAGCGTCTCTTCGACGACTTTGCCGCTGGCCGCGTCCTGCAGGTAGTCGGCGCTGAACTGATAGTTATCAATCTCGATATCCTGATCGTCGATGCAGGCGCCATGCAGATGGGCGACCGGTTGCCCTTCAAGCTCATCGAGTCGGTACAGCGAAACCTTGACCTCGCCCTGGGCGCAGGCGCTGAGATCGCGGGTCAGCGTGGCCTGAACTTCCTGCCAGTCGGCGAAGCGGGTCTGGTTGAAGCTGTTCAGGTACAGTTTGAAGCTTTTCGATTCCACCAGATTGATGGTGGTATCGCTCAGTTCCACGTAGCCGACGGCGACCTGCGGCAGGCCTTTGGCGTTCAGCCACGACAGTTCGTACAGCGTCCAGATATCGGCGCCGTGGAACGGCAGATTATCGGCATGCAGGCCGAGCGGATCGCGGTTCAGGCTGCGGGGCACGCCCTGCAGCAACGAAGCGTCATAGGTATCGCGGTAATCCGTTGATTTACCGAGCGTCAGGCCGGCCAGCGCCTGATGATTATCGTAAGAAGACATGTTTCACCATAGTAAAGCGGGTACACTATATGCCAAGTGTATCCTGTCTAACGTGAAGAGAGAAACCGGTGGATCATCAGACCATAGAAGCGCTGCAATCATTTACCCAACGTTACTGCGATGCGTGGCAGCAGCGTTATGCCAGCCTGCCGCGTAGCGAAGACCTTTATGGCATCCCATCTCCCTGTATTAGCGCCAGTGAAGACGATGCCGTTTTCTGGCAGCCGCAGCCGTTTACGTTAGAACACCATCTCGATGGGGTTGAACGGGCGCTGGAGATTGTGGTACAACAGCCGATTCATAGTTATTATACCACTCAGTTCGCTGGCGATATGCACGCCCGCTTCGCGGAACAGAACCTCACTCTGCTGCAGGCATGGAGCCCGGATGATTTCCAGCGAGTACAGGAAAACCTCATTGGTCACCTGGTGGTACAAAAACGTCTGAAGCTATCGCCGACGCTGTTTATCGCCACGCTGGATAGCGAACTGGAGATTATTTCGGTCTGTAACCTGAGCGGCGAAGTGATTAAAGAGACGCTCGGTACCCGAAAAAGAGAGACCCTTTCTCACTCGCTTGCGAGTTTCCTGAATCAGCTTGAGCCCCTTCTGTAATCCATTTCCCCAAGTTGTTTGTGAGAGATCTCTTACAAGACCTGTAAGAGATCGTCATCATTTTCAGCAATTTTTTACGCAGTGATTACATATAACTCATTGTTATTTAATGATTTGATGATTGTTCGCGCTTTTAGTTTGGCCACTAATCTTAAGAGATTGTCGTAGTAAGTCTTGTAAGAAGAGGCGGAATCAGTGATCCTATGTACGTCGACAGGAAGTCGCGGATGAAGAGAACATCAGGATGATGGCTCTTCTACAGGACCCGCCAGGATGGCGTTGCAAGGACAGGCTTCAGGATGAAGCAAGGATAACGCAGGAAAGCGTAAAGGACACCTCCAGGATGGAGAACGAGAGCCGCTCAGGATGAACGGTGGATCAGGAAGATCTGGACACACTTAGGGATAAGTTATTTCACATCGGGGTGGTGTGAAAGCAGGATGCGCTAGTTTATGGATGAACTTGGTCAGGAGACCTCAGGAAAAGTTTTCAAGGACGAGCAGGGAGCACCAATGTAGCTGGAATGCTGCAAAACGAACCGGGAGCACTGTTTATACAGTGCTCCCTTTTTTTATTTCTCTCGCGGATTTGCTATCCTGCGCCCGGTTTACAATTCATCGAGGTTTCCCCATGACCCTTCACGCTAGCGTGCGCGATCGCCTGCACGCCATTGAAGCGCTGCTGCGCGAAACAAACCACTGGCAGGAACAGGCCCCGGATAGCCGCGCTTTCGCCAGCGAGCAGCCGTTTTGCCTGGACACGCTCGAGCCGCTGGAATGGCTACAGTGGGTGCTGATCCCACGTATGCATCAACTGATTGCCAGCGGTATGCCGCTGCCGCAGAACTTTGCCGTCGCGCCCTATTACGAGATGGCGCTGGATAAAGCCCATCCGGCGCGCGAAGCTATCGTGGCCGAGTTACTGCTGCTGGATGCATTATTCGCGGATGAAGACGCCTGATGCTGGAGATCATTTACCAGGATCAGTGGCTGGTGGCGGTGAACAAACCATCCGGCTGGCTGGTGCACCGCAGCTGGCTGGATCGCGACGAGAAAGTGGTAGTGATGCAGACTGTGCGCGATCAAATCGGCCAGCACGTCTTCACCGCTCATCGCCTGGATCGGCCGACTTCCGGCGTGCTGCTGATGGGATTATCGAGCGAAGCCGGCAGGCTGCTGGCGCAGCAGTTTGAACAACACCAGATGCAAAAACGCTATCATGCGATCGTTCGCGGCTGGTTGACTGAAGAGGCGGTACTGGATTACCCGCTGGTGGAAGAGCTGGACAAAATCGCCGATAAGTTCGCTCGTGAGGATAAAGGCCCGCAGCCGGCGGTGACCCACTATCGCGGGCTGGCGACGGTAGAAATGCCGGTCGCCACCGGCCGTTACCCGACCACCCGCTACGGGCTGGTGGAGCTGGAGCCGAAAACCGGGCGTAAGCATCAGCTGCGTCGCCATTTGGCCCATCTGCGCCATCCGATCCTCGGCGACAGCAAACATGGCGATCTACGGCAAAACCGCAGCGCCGCTGAACATTTCGGCTGTAATCGCCTGATGCTGCATGCCAGTCAGCTGTCATTAACGCATCCGTTTACCGGCGAGCCGCTGACGATTCGCGCGGGTCTGGATGATGTCTGGATGCGCGCGCTGTCGCAGTTTGGCTGGCGCGGGCTTCTCCCGTTAAATGAAAGGGTTGAGTTTGCCGACGACAGCGGTCAGGATGAGAGTATCGCGGATAATCCAGGGAGATAATCACTATGGCAGAAGTCGGAATTTTTGTCGGCACGATGTACGGAAACTCGCTGTTGGTCGCCGAAGAGGCGGAAGCCATTCTGAGCGGGCTGGGGCATAAAGCGACGGTCTTTGAGGACCCGGAAGTAAAAGACTGGGAATCCTATACCGGCAAATACGTGCTGGTCGTGACCTCGACCACCGGGCAGGGCGATCTGCCGGACAGCATCGTTCCGCTGTATGAAGGCATTAAAGATATGTATCAACCGCATCTGCGCTACGGCATTATCGCGCTTGGCGATAGTACCTACGCCAACTTCTGCGGCGGCGGTAAAACCTTTGATGCATTGCTGCAGGAGCAGGGCGCGCGTCGTATTGGCGAGATGCTCACCATTGACGCCAGCGAAGACCCGGAACCGGAAAGCGTTTCCAACCCTTGGGTAGAAGCGTGGGCTAAACTGCTCGACTAGTCCTATTAAGAACGCCCTCTCCCTACGTAGAGGGCGCGCTTAAGCTGCCAGTGGCCGGATAAACGGTCAGGGTTATCTTAACGTTATCCATCGCGCCCGGCTTCGGGCATCTGCCTGATAACCACTTTATCGATATGGCTTTTTTCTTTGCGTTTCCCCGGCGTCAAGAGAGCCGATTCACACTCTGAAGGTAATGTCGTCCATCGACCCATCAGCGGGCGGCGGTTTTCCATTTCCGTGAACTACTCCCCACAACCTTAGGCATACGCCATAAACTAACGCAGTATCACCCGCTAAAGCTGTGTATATGCACGGTGAGCCCGCCGACGCCTCTTTTTATACTTTTCCTGCCAGTGACAAAAGCAGTACGCCAGATATAACGAAAAAAACACTAACACGTCATTCTGATTACCCTACAGGTTGTGCTGTTCAGAATGAACGTAGCTAAACGCTATGATTCAGGAGTACAACAATGAGTTCATTAAGTCAGGCTGCGAGCGCCGCTGAAAAGCGCACCAATGCTCGCTATTGGATAGTGGTGATGCTGTTTATCGTCACATCCTTTAACTATGGCGACCGCGCGACGTTGTCGATCGCCGGTTCTGAAATGGCCAAGGATATCGGCCTCGATCCTGTTGGCATGGGTTACGTTTTCTCCGCGTTTTCATGGGCCTATGTGATCGGACAGATCCCAGGCGGCTGGCTGCTTGACCGCTTTGGTTCTAAACGCGTCTATTTCTGGTCCATCTTTATCTGGTCCGTGTTTACCCTGCTGCAGGGCTTCGTGGATATCTTTAGCGGCTTTGGCATTATCATCGCGCTGTTTACCCTGCGCTTCCTCGTCGGCCTTGCCGAATCGCCCTCGTTCCCGGGTAATAGCCGCATTGTGGCCGCCTGGTTCCCGGCGCAGGAGAGAGGGACGGCGGTATCGATTTTTAACTCCGCGCAGTATTTTGCCACCGTTATTTTCGCGCCGATTATGGGTTGGTTGACCCATGAAGTGGGTTGGTCGCACGTATTCTTCTTTATGGGCGGACTGGGTATTGTCATTAGCTTCGTGTGGCTGAAAGTGATCCACGATCCCAATAACCACCCAGGCGTTAACCAGAAAGAGCTGGACTACATCGCCGAAGGCGGCGCGTTGATCAACATGGATCAGAAGAGCAGTGCGCAGAAGGTGCCCTTTAGCGTAAAAATGGGCCAAATCAAGCAGTTGATCGGCTCGCGAATGATGGTCGGGATCTATATCGGCCAGTACTGCATCAACGCGTTAACCTACTTCTTTATCACCTGGTTCCCGGTTTATCTGGTGCAGGCGCGCGGCATGTCGATCCTCAAAGCGGGCTTTGTCGCCTCGATTCCGGCGGTGTGTGGCTTTGTCGGCGGCGTGTTGGGCGGGATTATTTCCGACTGGTTGATGCGCCGTACCGGCTCGCTGAATATCGCGCGTAAAACGCCGATCGTACTGGGCATGCTGTTGTCCATGACCATGCTGATGTGTAACTACGTCAACGCGGAATGGATGATCATCGGCTTTATGGCGATGGCCTTCTTCGGCAAAGGCATTGGCGCGCTGGGCTGGGCGGTAATGGCTGACACCGCGCCGAAAGAGATCAGCGGCCTGTCCGGCGGTCTGTTCAACATGTTCGGTAATATTTCCGGCATCGTCACCCCTATCGCTATCGGCTATATCGTCGGCACCACCGGCTCTTTCAACGGCGCGCTGATTTACGTCGGTATCCACGCTCTGGTGGCGGTATTCAGCTACCTGGTGCTGGTTGGCGATATCAAACGTATCGAACTTAAACCGATTGCGGGGCGTTAATCATGAATACCCAATCCAGCCCAATCGTTACCGAAATGAAGGTGATTCCGGTCGCCGGGCACGACAGCATGCTGATGAACATCGGCGGCGCGCATAATGCCTGGTTTACCCGCAATATTGTGGTGTTAACCGACAACGCCGGCCATACCGGCGTCGGCGAAGCGCCCGGCGGCGAAGTCATCTACCAGACGTTGGTCGATGCCATACCCCAGGTGGTTGGGCAGGAAGTCGCTCGCCTCAACCGCGTGGTGCAGCAGGTACATAAAGGCAATCAGGCGGCGGATTTCGACACCTTCGGCAAAGGGGCATGGACCTTCGAATTGAAAGTCAATGCGGTAGCGGCGCTGGAAGCCGCGCTGCTCGACCTGCTTGGCAAGGTGTTGAATGTCCCGGTGTGCGAACTATTGGGGCCGGGCAAACAGCGTGATGCGGTGACCGTGCTGGGCTACCTGTTCTATATCGGCGACCGCGAAAAAACCGATTTGGACTATCTTGCGCGGACGCCGGGCGACCACGAATGGTACCGTCTTCGTCACCAGCAGGCGCTGAATAGCGACGCGGTAGTGCGACTGGCGGAGGCGGCGCAGGATCGCTACGGTTTTAAAGACTTTAAGCTAAAAGGCGGCGTATTACCTGGCGAGCAGGAAATCGACACCGCCCGCGCGCTGAAAAAACGCTTCCCTGACGCGCGCATTACCGTTGACCCGAACGGCGCCTGGCTGCTGGATGAAGCGATTACGCTGTGCAAAGGGCTGCAGGATGTCCTGACCTATGCCGAAGATCCGTGCGGCGCTGAACAGGGCTTTTCCGGTCGGGAAGTGATGGCTGAGTTCCGCCGCGCCACCGGGTTGCCGGTGGCGACTAACATGATAGCCACCAACTGGCGCGAAATGGGGCATGCGGTCATGCTCAACGCCGTCGATATTCCGCTGGCGGACCCGCACTTCTGGACGCTCTCCGGCGCGGTTCGGGTGGCGCAGTTGTGCGATGACTGGGGGCTGACCTGGGGCTGTCATTCGAACAACCACTTTGATATTTCGCTGGCGATGTTTACCCACGTCGGCGCCGCGGCGCCGGGCAATCCGACCGCTATCGATACCCATTGGATTTGGCAGGAGGGCGATGCGCGCCTGACGCAAAATCCGCTGCAGATTATCAACGGCAAAATCGCCGTGCCAGACGCGCCGGGACTCGGCGTGGAGCTGGACTGGGGACAGGTGCATAAAGCTCATGAGGCCTATAAGGCGCTACCAGGCGGCGCGCGTAACGATGCGGGCCCGATGCAGTATCTGATTCCCGGTTGGACATTCGACCGTAAACGCCCCGTTTTCGGCCGTCATTAATTAAAAAGGATTACGCTATGACTACATCATCTTCAACGCCAATTGTGACCGCTATGCAGGTTATCCCGGTCGCCGGGCATGACAGCATGCTGATGAACCTGAGCGGCGCGCACGCGCCGTACTTCACCCGTAATATCGTTATCATCAAAGATAACTCCGGGCACACGGGCGTTGGCGAAATCCCCGGCGGCGAAAAGATCCGCCAGACCCTGGAAGACGCCGCGCCGTTGGTGGTGGGTAAAACGCTGGGCGAGTACAAAAATGTGCTGAGCGCCGTGCGTAACCAGTTTGCCGACCGCGATGCCGGCGGCCGCGGCCTGCAAACCTTCGATCTGCGCACGACCATTCACGTGGTGACCGGGATTGAAGCGGCGCTGCTGGATCTGCTGGGCCAGCATCTGGGCGTGAACGTTGCTTCTCTGCTTGGCGACGGCCAGCAGCGGAGCGAAGTCGAAATGCTGGGCTACCTGTTCTTTGTCGGTAACCGCCACGCGACGCCGCTGGCTTATCAAAGCCAGCCGGATGAACAGTGCGACTGGTATCGTATTCGTCATGAAGAGGCGATGACGCCGGAGGCGGTGGTTCGCCTGGCGGAGGCCGCTTACGAAAAATATGGCTTCAATGACTTTAAACTGAAGGGCGGGGTGTTGGCCGGTTTTGAAGAAGCCGAAGCGATTAGCGCGCTGGCGAAGCGTTTCCCTGATGCGCGCGTGACCCTCGACCCGAACGGCGCCTGGCTGCTGGATGAAGCCATCCAGATAGGTAAACAGCTGAAAGGCGTGCTGGCCTATGCGGAAGATCCTTGCGGCGCTGAACAAGGTTTCTCCGGCCGTGAAGTGATGGCCGAATTCCGTCGGGCGACCGGGCTGCCGACCGCGACCAACATGATCGCCACCGACTGGCGGCAGATGGGCCATACGCTGTCGCTACAATCGGTGGATATTCCGCTGGCGGACCCGCACTTCTGGACCATGCAAGGGTCGGTACGCGTGGCGCAGATGTGTCATGAATTCGGCCTGACCTGGGGTTCGCACTCTAATAATCACTTCGACGTGTCGCTGGCGATGTTTACCCATGTTGCCGCGGCGGCGCCGGGTAAAATTACCGCTATCGATACCCACTGGATCTGGCAGGAGGGCAACCAGCGTCTGACCAAACAGCCGTTTGAAATCAAAGGCGGTATGGTGCAGGTGCCGGCGACGCCGGGTCTGGGCGTTGAGCTGGATATGGACCGCGTGATGCAGGCTAATGAGCTATATAAGAAACATGGCCTGGGCGCGCGTGATGACGCCATGGCGATGCAATATTTAATCCCGAACTGGACCTTTGATAACAAACGTCCTTGCATGGTTCGCTAAGATAACGCCGACCCTGTAAGGGTCGGCAACTGCCGGTCGCCGGGGTTATTCATATTAAGGACACTTATGAAGATAGTGATCGCGCCGGATTCTTACAAAGAGAGCCTGAGTGCGCTGGACGTCGCCACCGCGATAGAAACGGGGTTCCGCGAAATTTATCCCCATGCGGAGTACGTTAAAGTCCCGGTTGCCGACGGCGGCGAGGGTACCGTTGAGGCGATGGTGGCCGCGACTCAAGGGCATATCGTACAGGTCAGCGTTACCGGGCCGCTTGGCGAGCCGGTCAACGCCTTTTACGGCCTCTCCGGCGATATGCGCTGCGCCTATATCGAAATGGCGGCAGCCAGCGGACTGGAAAGCGTGCCGCCCACGCGACGTAATCCGCTACTGACTACCTCCTGGGGAACCGGCGAGCTGATTCGTCACGCGTTGGATGCGGGGGTTTCGCAGATTATTATTGGCATCGGCGGCAGCGCGACCAATGACGGCGGCGCCGGCATGGCGCAGGCGCTGGGGGCAAAACTGTTGAGCGCCGGGCAACAGCAAATTGCGCCGGGCGGCGGCGCGCTGGAGACGCTGGCGCGGATCGATCTCAGCGAACTGGATCCAAGATTGGCTGATTGCCGGATTGATGTCGCCTGCGACGTTACCAATCCGTTAACCGGCCCGCAGGGCGCAAGCGCGGTGTTTGGCCCGCAAAAAGGGGCGACGGCGGCGATGATTGAGCGTCTTGACCGCGGCCTGCAACACTTTGCGCAGATTATCGACCGTGATTTAGATATTGACGTGCTGAACCTGGAAGGGGGAGGGGCGGCGGGTGGTATGGGGGCGGCGTTGTATGCGTTTTGCGGCGCCAACCTACGTCCGGGAATTGAGATTGTGACCGATGCGCTGGGGTTGGCGGATTTAGTGGCTGCTGCCGATTTAGTAATTACCGGCGAAGGTCGCATCGACAGCCAGACCATTCACGGCAAGGTACCGGTGGGGGTGGCGAAGGTCGCGAAACGCTTCAACGTGCCGGTGATTGGGATTGCCGGCAGCCTGACCGCCGATGTTGGCGTCGTGCATCAGCATGGCCTCGATGCCGTCTTTAGCGTGCTCTATTCCGTCTGTACCCTGGAAGAGGCGCTGGCGAACGCCGCCGCCAACGTGCGGATGACGGCACGTAACGTGGCGGCGGTATTAGAGATGGGCGGCAAGCGGTAACCCGGCCGGCGCAGTGGTATTGGTAGCCCGGATGAGGCGCGCAGCGCCGCGATCCGGGAACCCTCCCCGGTGGCGCTTACGCTTACCGGGGCTACCAACTGTTATCGGTTTGCAACTTTATAGCTTGAGAAAGGCGTTTATCCCGTTTCGCTTCAGAGTATATTGCGCTCCCGGTTAATTTTTTCTGCAATATGTTTTCCGTGGCGCAGGGAGTTACAGAGGGCGGCCAGTCGCCGCCGCCCTCTGTAACTCCCGGGCTCTGGCCGCCAAAATCGCCACTTCGTGGTACCTTCGACTTATCCCGGCCTGCCGGGAACGTCTCAGCGATTTTGAGGCCACCAACACCGGCAGTTTCAGTCAGTGTGGTGAATAAATTAACGGCAGGCCGCACGGACCGTAGGCCGGATAAGGCGCAGCCGCCATCCGGCGCAAAAGCGGCGCCTTATCCGCGGATATTGCCCGGCGGCGCTGTGCTTGCGCGGGCCTACAGATCCAGTGCAATGGGTGGGCCCAGTGCCATAGGTAGCCCGGATAAGACGCGCAGCGCCGCTATCCGGGGTTTACACTCCCATCTTGCACGCTTCGCGGGCGACGTTATCCATCTCGTCTAACAGTTCCAGCAGTTCCGGCTCCAGCTCTTCCGGCGCGGTACCTGCGCGCAACTGGCTTTCAAGGGTATGGCACAGTTTTTTCAGCCGCGGTACGCCGCTATAGCTGCAGCTGCCGTGCAGTTTATGAATTAAATCCAGCAACCCTTCCGGCGTTTCGCCAACCAGCTGTTCTTCAACTTTATTGCGCACCTCCGGCATAAAGGCGAGCAGCATTTGCAGCATCTCCCGCGCGAGGTCTGGTTTCATGGCTGCCTGGCGCAGCGCCAGCTGCCAGTTGAGCGTGACGTTATGGTCGATAACCGGCTCCACCGGTTCGGCTAATTGCGGCGCGGCGACGTGCATGCCGGGCTGATAGCGCAACAGCAGGGTGCTAAGCTTATCTTCTTCAATTGGCTTCGCCAGATAATCGTTCATCCCGGCGGCCAGCAGTTTCTCGCGCTGCCCCTCAAGGGCGTGGGCGGTCACCGCGATCACCGGGGTCTGCTGCTGATGCGGGAGATGGCGGATCAATTCACAGGCGCGAATGCCGTCCATATCCGGCATTTGAATATCCATCAGAATGAGATCCAACTGCGACTGTTTGGCCTGCTCTACGGCATCCTGGCCGCTATCGCACAGAATGACATGCTGCACCAGATCGTCCAGCAGCGCGCCAATAAGCTTGAGGTTAGCCGGGTTATCATCTACCGCCATTACCGTCATCGCCAGTTTATCGCTATCGATATAGGGCTGTGGCACCGGCGGCTGCGCGCGGCAAGAGGCCATCAGCACCGGGAAAAGCCGCGTGGAGGTCAATGGTTTAAGCAGGCAGGCGGTAACACCGTTTCTTTTCAGCTCTTCGGCGCTAACCTGCGCGTGGCAAGGCAGCCCCAGCACCAGGGTATCGGATAGCGAGCAGGCTCGGACCAGTTTTTCCCGTTGGTTGCTGAGATCGCGCATCGACACCGGAATACCGGCCAGTAAAATATCGTAGTGCGCATCCGGCAGCGCTGACAGCGTCGGGCTGTAGACCACTTCCAGCGGTGTGGTTGCCAGCAGTTCCATCGTGCTTTGCGCAGCGGTGGTATTGGCTTCAATGTAGGCCAGCTTCTTGCCCGCCAGGCAATGGGTATCGAAACCGTCGGTAATGGCGTTCGGATTCAGGTCAAGGCTGATATGGAACCAGAAAGTGGAACCGCGGTTCGGCTGACTATGGAATGAGATATCGCCGCCCATCTCTTTGACCAGCCGCTGAGTGATAACCAGCCCCAGGCCGGTGCCGCCGTGGCGGCGTGAGATACTGGCATCGGCCTGACGGAAGGCCTGGAACAACCGCGACTGATCGCGCTCCGGAATGCCGATGCCGGTATCATGAATCTGTACTTCGATTTGTACTCGCGAATTGCTCATCGCCCGCTGTTCAACCAGCACATCAATGTTGCCGTGTTCGGTGAATTTAATCGCGTTACCCACCAGATTGGTGATCACCTGCTGCAGGCGCAGCGGATCGCCAATCACATTATCCGGGACATCGCTTTTAATGTTGAGGGTGAGCTCAAGGCCTTTATCGTGCGCCGAATGTGCCAGCAAGGTCACCACTTCATCCAGGGTATTACGCAGCAGGAAAGGAATGCTTTCCAGAATCAGCTTGCCCGCTTCGAGCTTGGAGAAATCCAGCACATCATTGATGATGGCCAGCAGATTATTCGCCGAACGTTCGATGGTGGTCAGGTGGTCGCGCTGGGTAGCGTTGAGATCGGTTTTCAAGGTCAGGCGGGTAAAGCCAATCACGCCGTTAAGCGGAGTTCGTAGCTCGTGCGACATATTGGCAAGGAACTCGGACTTGATGCGCGCGGCCTCCTGGGCGCGCTTTTTCGCCAGATCCAGCTCGACGTTCTGAATCTCCATCTGCTCCAGCGTTTCGCGCAGATCCGAGGTCGCCTGATCGACATTGTGCTGCATCTCCTCGTGGTAGGCCGCCAGCGACATCGCCATCGAGTTAATGCCGTTTTTCAGCATATCCAACTCGCCGAGCATAAAACCTTCAACGCGGCTATCCAACTGGCCGCGGCGGATGCGGTCAACGGTGTTGACCATATTACGAATCGGTCCGGTCACGTCGCGCATCAGGCGCCAGCCGAAAATCAGCGCAATGCCGATACAAAACAGCATCATGACGCTTGAGATAAATATCTCTTTGTACTGCTGCAGGCGCACAGATTTAAGGTCGAGCTCCAGCGCCACATAGCCGAGCATATTGTCCGGCATTTTAGCATCGCTTTCCGGCGACTCATCGGGCAGATAGCTTTCTGACACAATAGGCGTGCGCAGCACCATGATGTCGCCGTGGCGGGTGACGCTCAGTCGGCGAGGGAAGGGCGCGCCGCGCGGGAGCTGTATTTCCCGCGGATCGAGCTGGAAGTTAGAGGTAACGAACAGCCGGTTTTTAGCATCATAAATAGAAATAGCCCGCACGATATCGGAATGGCGGCGGTGAAGTACGCTGATAAGTTGGCCGATCGCCTCGCGATTTTGCAAATTCATGCCGTACTCACTGGATACCGCCAGCGGTTCGATAATACTGGCGCCGGCATCTTCCAACTGCCGCTGCAGGTCGTTATAGCGGTGGGCAACGAAGAAAATACTGAGCAGCAAACCAATCAAAACGGTCGGCGCCAGAATAAGAATCATCATGCGAGCACGTAGGCTGTAGTTGGTCATGCGGTTCCATTATGGGAGAATATACATATCAACCTTCAGACGGCTTCTGCATTGGTAGCCCGAATGATTTCATGTATAGAGTCAGTATATTTTTGAGATAATCCTCTACGATGGCGCAATTCTACTCTGCAAAACGGCGTGTGACGACGCGCCAGATCATAACCGTGACGGTAAATGACCTTGATCCCTTTGGCCAGGGCGTAGCCCGTCATCAGGGTAAGGCGCTGTTTGTCCCCGGCCTGTTGCCGCAAGAGCAGGCGGAAGTCGTGCTGGTAGAGGATAAAAAACAGTATGCCCGCGCTCAGGTTAAACGCCGCCTCAACGACAGTCCACAGCGCGTTGCGCCGCGCTGCCCGCATTTCGGCGTCTGCGGCGGATGTCAGCAGCAACATGCGAGCATTGAACTACAGCAGCAAAGCAAGCGCGCCGCGCTCTCCCGCCTGATGAAACGTGACGTTGACGACATTATAGCCGCTGAACCCTGGGGCTACCGGCGTCGGGCGCGTTTGAGCTTGAATTATCAGCCAAAGACCCAACAACTGCAGATGGGTTTTCGCAAGGCCAACTCCAGCGAAATCATCGATGTGGTGCAGTGCCCCGTTTTGGTGCCCCAACTTGAGGCGTTGTTACCCGCGGTGCGCGAGTGTTTAACCAGCCTACAATCACAACGTCAACTTGGCCACGTTGAACTGGTGCAGGCGGACAATGGCCCGTTGATGGTTTTACGCCATACCGCCGCGCTGACGGCGGCGGATAAAGAAAAACTGGAACGTTTTTCGCAAACTCACGGTCTATCCCTGTACCTCGCGCCGCAAAGCGAGATACTTGAACATATTCGCGGCGATGAACCATGGTACACGTCAGACGGACTACGCTTAGTGTTCAGTCCGCGCGATTTTATCCAGGTCAACGATGGCGTAAACCAGAAAATGGTGCGTACGGCGCTGGCCTGGTTAGATATTCAGCCGCAGGACCGCGTTCTGGATCTGTTTTGCGGTATGGGCAATTTCACCCTGCCGCTGGCCAAAGTGGCGGCGAGCGTGGTGGGCGTCGAAGGCGTACCCGCGCTGGTGGCAAAGGGGCGGGAAAATGCCGCCCTCAATGAATTGCAGAACGTGACTTTCTTTCATGAAAACCTGGAAGAAGATGTTACCCGGCAGGCCTGGGCGAAGCATGGCTTTGATAAAATTCTACTCGACCCGGCAAGAGCCGGGGCGCCGGGCGTGATGGCGCATATTATCAAGCTGGCACCGCGGCGGATGGTCTATGTTTCATGTAACCCGGCGACGCTGGCGCGCGATAGCGAAGCGTTGCTTCAGGCGGGATATCGCATTCAACGTCTGGCGATGCTGGACATGTTCCCGCACACCGGGCACCTGGAATCGATAGTATTGTTTGAGCGCGAGCTTACATAAAATTGTTCAGCCCGCATCGAGGCGACAGTGAAGATGCCTGATGGCGGTGTGGACTGAAGGATGAAGTATGACGGGTATAAAATACGGCTTGCTGACTTCGGTAGGCTGAGTCCCTTAAGGAGAGGACAATGGTTGCGGTAAGAAGTGCACATCTTAATAAAGCTGGTGAGTTTGACCCGAAGAAATGGATCGCGAGTCTGGGGATTTCCAGCCAGCAGTCGTGTGAGCGCTTAGCCGAGACCTGGGATTATTGTCGCGTAACAACGCAGGGACACCCGCAGGCGGATCTCCTGCTTTGGCGCGGCGTGGAGATGGTAGAAATTCTCTCCATGCTCAATATGGATATCGATACCTTGCGGGCCGCTTTACTGTTTCCGCTGGCGGACGGCAACGTCGTCAGCGAAGAGGTCCTGCAAGAGAGCGTCGGCAAATCCGTCGTAACCCTAATTCACGGCGTGCGTGATATGGCGGCGATTCGCCAGCTTAAAGCCACGCACACCGACACCGTCTCCTCAGAACAGGTCGACAATATTCGCCGCATGCTGCTGGCGATGGTCGATGATTTCCGCTGCGTGGTTATCAAGCTTGCGGAACGTATCGCTCACCTGCGCGAGGTAAAAGATGAACCCGAAGATGAGCGCGTACTGGCAGCAAAAGAGTGTACCAACATCTATGCGCCGTTGGCGAACCGCTTAGGCATCGGTCAACTGAAGTGGGAACTGGAAGACTACTGCTTCCGTTACCTGCATCCAGCCGAATATAAGCGTATTGCTAAGTTGCTGCACGAACGCCGTATCGACCGCGAACATTACATCGATGAGTTCGTCGGTCACCTGCGTTCAGAAATGAAAAATGAAGGCGTGAAGGCTGAGGTATACGGGCGTCCGAAGCATATCTATAGCATCTGGCGCAAAATGCAGAAGAAGCATCTCGCTTTTGATGAGCTGTTTGACGTGCGCGCGGTACGTATCGTCGCTGAACGTTTGCAGGATTGCTACGCGGCGCTGGGGATCGTGCATACCCACTATCGTCATCTGCCTGACGAATTTGATGATTACGTCGCCAACCCGAAACCGAACGGCTACCAGTCTATTCACACCGTGGTGCTTGGGCCGGGCGGGAAAACGGTTGAGATCCAAATTCGCACCAAACAGATGCATGAAGACGCCGAGCTCGGCGTGGCGGCGCACTGGAAGTATAAAGAGGGTGCCAGCGCCGGGGCGAGCGGCGGTCGCGGCCATGAAGACCGTATCGCCTGGCTGCGTAAGCTGATCGCCTGGCAGGAAGAGATGGCCGATTCCGGCGAAATGCTCGACGAAGTGCGCAGCCAGGTCTTCGACGACCGGGTCTACGTGTTTACGCCGAAGGGCGACGTGGTTGATCTGCCGGCGGGCTCAACTCCACTCGACTTTGCCTACCATATCCATAGCGATGTCGGGCACCGCTGCATCGGCGCCAAAATTGGCGGGCGCATTGTGCCGTTCACCTATCAGCTGCAGATGGGCGATCAGATTGAGATAATCACCCAGAAGCAGCCGAACCCAAGCCGCGACTGGCTGAACCCGAACCTTGGCTACGTGACCACCAGCCGTGGACGCTCCAAAATTCACGCCTGGTTCCGTAAACAGGATCGCGATAAAAACATTCTCGCCGGGCGGCAGATCCTTGACGATGAGCTCGAGCATCTGGGCATCAGCCTGAAGGATGCCGAGAAACATCTGCTGCCGCGCTACAACTTTAATGAACTGGATGAACTGCTGGCGGCTATCGGCGGCGGCGATATTCGCCTTAACCAGATGGTCAACTTCCTGCAGGCGCAGTTCAACAAACCGAGCGCCGCCGAGCAGGATGCCGCCGCGCTGAAGCAACTGCAGCAAAAAACCTACACCCCGCAGAACCGCAGCAAAGACAATGGCCGGGTGGTGGTTGAGGGCGTCGGCAATCTGATGCATCACATTGCCCGCTGCTGCCAGCCGATCCCCGGCGACGAAATCGTCGGCTTTATCACCCAGGGGCGCGGGATTTCAGTACACCGCGCCGACTGCGATCAGCTGGCTGAGCTGCAGTCTCACGCGCCGGAACGCATCGTTGATGCGGTATGGGGTGAGAGCTATTCGGCGGGATATTCGCTGGTGGTGCGCGTGGTCGCCAACGACCGCAGCGGCCTGCTGCGCGACATTACCACTATTCTTGCCAACGAGAAGGTGAACGTGCTGGGGGTGGCCAGCCGCAGCGATACCAAACAGCAGCTGGCGACCATCGATATGACCATTGAAATCTACAACCTGCAGGTGTTGGGCCGGGTGCTCGGCAAGCTGAACCAGGTGCCGGATGTGATCGACGCGCGTCGTCTGCACGGCGGTTAATTCGTCTGTAGGCCGGATAAGGCATAAATGCCTTATCCGGCCTACTATTTTTAAATTTCCAGGATTGTTACATGACTCAAATTGACCGCCTGCTCGGTATTATGCGTCGCCTGCGCGACCCGGAAAACGGCTGCCCGTGGGATAAAGAACAGACCTTTGCCACTATCGCCCCTTACACCCTTGAAGAGACCTATGAAGTGCTGGACGCCATTGCGCGCGAAGATTTTGACGATCTGCGCGGCGAGCTTGGCGATCTGCTGTTCCAGGTGGTGTTCTATGCGCAGATGGCGCAGGAAGAAGGGCGTTTTGATTTCAACGATATCTGCGCCGCCATCAGCGACAAACTGGAACGTCGTCATCCGCATATCTTTGGCGATGCTTCGGCCGGGAACAGTGCGGAAGTGCTGGCGCGCTGGGAGCAGATTAAGAGCGCGGAACGAGCGGAAAAGGCGCAACACTCGGCGCTGGATGATATTCCGCATAGCCTGCCGGCGCTGATGCGCGCGCATAAAATTCAGCGTCGCTGCTCGGCGGTCGGCTTTGACTGGACCTCGCTTGGCCCGGTGCTCGATAAAGTGCATGAAGAGATAGATGAAGTCATGCATGAAGCGCAGCAGGCGGTGGTTGATGAAGCTAAACTTGAGGAAGAAGTGGGCGATTTGCTGTTCGCCACGGTGAATTTGTCCCGTCATTTAGGGGTTAAAGCCGAGGTCGCATTGCAGAAAGCGAACCTCAAATTTGAGCGCCGCTTCCGCGAAGTTGAGCGTATTGTCGCCGCCAGAGGTCTGGAAATGACCGGCGTTGACCTCGAAACCATGGAAGAAGTGTGGCAGGAAGTAAAACGCCAGGAAACTGATCTCTAACGAGTTTTCGTGATCAAGCGCTATTTGTGTGATTTTATAAATAACAAGCGCTTGATTTACGTCAAAAACATTTCGCCAAAAGCGGCTATTTTCTCATTCCGTTATGTTGTTGAAACACCATGTAGCCTGCCTCTTCGAGTTGTTCGAGTCGCAACGCAGGTGCGGCTGGTAGAAAGAAGAGGAGGGGAGAATGAAAGTTTGTGGCGTCACGCATGTTCGGGTATACTACTTTCCCGTCCTGGTTATTCCATCGTTTTACCCTAACTTCTCAGGTTCAGCATGACAACGAACTATATTTTTGTGACCGGCGGGGTCGTATCCTCTCTGGGTAAAGGCATTGCCGCAGCTTCCCTGGCAGCCATTCTTGAAGCCCGTGGGCTCAATGTAACTATCATGAAACTGGATCCGTACATCAACGTCGATCCGGGCACCATGAGCCCAATCCAGCACGGGGAAGTGTTCGTTACTGAAGACGGCGCTGAAACCGATCTGGACCTGGGCCACTACGAGCGCTTCATCCGCACCAAGATGACTCGCCGCAACAACTTCACTACCGGTCGAATCTACTCCGACGTTCTGCGTAAAGAGCGCCGTGGCGACTACCTGGGCGCAACCGTACAGGTTATCCCGCACATCACCAACGCCATCAAAGAGCGCGTACTGGCTGGCGGCGAAGGCCATGACGTGGTGCTGGTTGAAATCGGCGGTACCGTAGGCGATATCGAATCCCTGCCGTTCCTCGAAGCTATTCGCCAGATGGCGGTAGAAATCGGCCGTGAGCATACCCTGTTCATGCACTTGACCCTGGTGCCATACATGGCGGCGGCGGGTGAAGTCAAAACTAAACCGACTCAGCACTCTGTTAAAGAGCTGCTCTCCATCGGTATCCAGCCAGATATCCTGATTTGCCGCTCCGATCGCGCGGTTCCGGCCAACGAACGTGCAAAAATTGCATTGTTCTGTAACGTCCCGGAAAAGGCTGTGATTTCTCTGAAAGACGTCGATTCCATTTATAAAATTCCAGGCCTGTTGAAATCTCAGGGGCTGGACGATTATATTTGTAAACGATTCAGCTTAACTTGTCCGGAAGCAAACCTGGCCGAATGGGAACAGGTAATCTATGAAGAAGCTAACCCGGCAGGCGAAGTCACCATTGGTATGGTTGGTAAGTACATTGAACTGCCGGATGCCTACAAATCGGTGATTGAAGCGCTGAAACACGGTGGTCTGAAAAACCGCGTGACCGTCAACATCAAGCTTATCGATTCGCAGGATGTTGAAACGCGCGGCGTCGAAATCCTCAAAGATTTGGACGCGATCCTCATCCCGGGCGGCTTCGGCTACCGCGGCGTTGAAGGTAAGATCGCCACCGCGCGCTATGCGCGTGAGAACAATATTCCATATCTGGGCATCTGCCTGGGTATGCAGGTTGCGCTGATTGAGTTCGCGCGCAACGTAGCGGGCATGGAAAACGCCAACTCTACGGAATTTGTGCCAGACTGTAAGTACCCGGTGGTGGCGCTGATTACCGAATGGCGTGACGAAGAAGGCAACGTTGAAGTTCGTTCCGAGAAGAGCGACCTCGGCGGCACCATGCGCCTTGGCGCGCAGCAGTGCCAGCTGGGTGATGATTCTCTGGTCCGTCAGCTGTACGGCGAGCCGACTATCACCGAGCGCCATCGTCACCGCTACGAAGTCAACAACATGTTGTTGAAACCGATTGAAGCTGCCGGCCTGCGCGTTGCGGGCCGTTCCGGGGATGATCAGTTGGTCGAGATCATCGAAGTGCCGAACCATCCGTGGTTTGTGGCCTGCCAGTTCCACCCGGAATTTACTTCGACGCCGCGTGACGGCCACCCGCTGTTTGCCGGCTTTGTGAAAGCCGCGAGCGAGTACCAGAAGCGTCAGGCGAAGTAAAAAGAGTTAGAACGGCAATGCACCCAATTGGGTGCATTGTTTGTCTGGAGTTTTAGTTTAACTTGTACTGAGGAAAACCTAATGTCCAAAATCGTTAAAGTCATCGGTCGTGAAATCATCGACTCCCGTGGTAACCCGACTGTTGAAGCCGAAGTACACCTGGAAGGTGGTTTCGTCGGTATGGCAGCTGCTCCGTCAGGTGCTTCTACTGGTTCCCGCGAAGCGCTGGAACTGCGCGATGGCGACAAATCCCGTTTCCTGGGTAAAGGCGTAACCAAAGCTGTTGCTGCGGTAAACGGCCCGATCGCTCAGGCAGTCCTGGGTAAAGATGCTAAAGATCAAGCTGGCATCGATAAGATCATGATCGACCTGGACGGTACTGAAAACAAATCCAACTTCGGTGCGAACGCAATCCTGGCGGTATCCCTGGCGAACGCCAAAGCAGCAGCTGCTTCTAAAGGCCAGCCGCTGTTCGAACACATTGCTGAACTGAACGGCACTCCGGGCAAATACTCTATGCCGGTTCCGATGATGAACATCATCAACGGTGGTGAGCACGCTGACAACAACGTCGACATCCAGGAATTCATGATTCAGCCGGTTGGCGCGCCGACTCTGAAAGAAGCCGTACGTATGGGTTCTGAAGTGTTCCATCACCTGGCGAAAGTTCTGAAATCCAAAGGTATGAACACTGCAGTTGGTGACGAAGGCGGCTACGCGCCGAACCTGGGTTCCAACGCCGAAGCGCTGGCTGTTATCGCTGAAGCGGTAAAAGCAGCAGGCTACGAACTGGGCAAAGACATCACTCTGGCGATGGACTGCGCAGCTTCTGAATTCTACAAAGACGGTAAATACGTTCTGGCTGGCGAAGGCAACAAAGCGTTCACCTCTGAAGAGTTCACCCACTTCCTGGAAGAACTGACCAAACAGTACCCGATCGTCTCCATCGAAGATGGTCTGGACGAGTCTGACTGGGACGGTTTCGCATACCAGACCAAAGTACTGGGCGACAAAATCCAGCTGGTTGGTGACGATCTGTTCGTAACCAACACCAAGATCCTGAAAGAAGGCATCGAAAAAGGCATCGCTAACTCCATCCTGATCAAATTCAACCAGATCGGTTCTCTGACCGAAACTCTGGCTGCAATCAAGATGGCGAAAGACGCTGGCTACACCGCTGTCATCTCTCACCGTTCTGGCGAAACTGAAGACGCTACCATCGCTGACCTGGCTGTTGGTACCGCTGCAGGCCAGATCAAAACTGGTTCTATGAGCCGTTCTGACCGCGTTGCTAAATACAACCAGCTGATTCGTATCGAAGAAGCGCTGGGTGAAAAAGCGCCGTACAACGGTCGTAAAGAGATCAAAGGCCAGGCTTAATCCTGACTTTTTGTGAAATAAAAATGCCAGTCTGCGGACTGGCATTTTTTTTACCTGCTAATTGCACTTACTTGAAATCGACGGCCATCTGCTGCGGGATAGAAAGCCCGCGGGTGGTTTGTACGCAGCGGTCGATATAATCGGTGAAACGCGGCGGTTTAGGCATGCCCAGGCTGAGCAGCTTATCATTGCTGAAGCGGACGTTAAGCGTCGCGAAGGCGCCATACAGGCGCATCGCTTTGAGCATCAGGCGCTCGTTGCACGGGCCAAAAATATCCTTCAACTCACGGCGCATTTTAACCAGCGTCTCGTAGCTGACCTGCGCGTATCGGTCGCCTACCGGAGCCTGCTCCAGCGCTGAGGCCATCGCGCGATCGATTTCCGCAAATTTCACGCTGTTTTCTTCTCCGGCGGAGATATGCACGACTTCACCACGCGCCAACGGGCGTTGTAATAACATCAGCAGCGCATCGGCGCAGTAGTCGACCGGGATCACGTCAACACGGTCTTCCAGGGAGCAGAGGAATTTTTGCAGCATCAGCCCCATGCTGAACACCCAAAAAATGCTGCTTGAGGGCTGGCAACCGTGATGAGTATGACCAACGACGATAGAAGGGCGGGCGATGGCTAACGGTAACGTCGGACATTGCTCCTGCATCAGGCGCTCAATCGTCGATTTGGAATGGGTATACTCCACCAGATGCTCGGCGTGCTCGCGGAATTCAGCGCTTTCTGCGACCAGTGAATCTGGCTCCGGGGTACAAGACATCGCGGTGCCGACGTGGAGAAAACGTTGTAGTCCAGCTACGCGGGACATCCGTTGGGCAAATTTGAACGTTCCTTCGACGTTCACTTTCCAGATGAGTGGATTATTACCAAATGAGGCGACGGCAGCGCTGTTGATCACGTGAGTGACCTGCTCCAGACGCGGGTCGCTCAGGAACGTCTCCGGTGATGACAAATCGCCGAGCAGGATCTGCCGGGGGGTTAATGCGGCCAGCTTCTCCTCTGCAATATTGAATTTACGCAGGTTTTCCTTCACCCGGGCCAGAGCCGCTTCATCGTTATTGGCTCGCACCAGGAGCAGTAGATTAATCCCATTTTCATTATTGAGGATATTCTCTAATACCGCTCCACCCAGAAATCCGGTAACGCCTGTAATTAATAATGTATTCATGAATGCAGTCTCTCATGGTTGGTCGACTGGATTCTAGGCGCAGAAAATTAAACGGAGATTAAATAAAAACAGGCGGCAACAAGCGCTTTCTTAAGCTTATTTTAAGCTATGGAAATCAAGTGAATTGAATTTGACCCTGGGCGAAGATAAAAGATTCATTGTTTCATGTATCGGTTTGTACATCGTTGATTAATAATTTCTTTTTGTTGCTTTGGACAGCGATGGATAATGTCATTACGATCATCAAAGACATTCTTTGTTACATCTTTATCCGCGCGCAGATACATCTGAAGAAAGTAATAAATAATCCAATTCAATGACCAAGTGCGGCGCATGCTAAAATAATACTCAAAATATCGTAAATACATTTTGTGCTTATTTTATAGTTTGCTAGCTAATATAAAAAGATGGCTTACGAAAAGCTGACGATGGGGTCTGGTAATCGCAGCTGAGGACAAGACCTGAGCGCCTGAATCTGCGATAATACCTTTTTACCACCTGAACAGAGATGACTATGCAGTACCCGATTAACGAGATGTTCCAGACCTTGCAAGGCGAGGGTTACTTTACCGGCGTGCCTGCCATTTTTATTCGTTTGCAGGGATGCCCGGTTGGTTGCGCCTGGTGCGATACCAAACATACCTGGGATAAGCTGGCCGATCGGGAAGTGTCTCTATTTAGTATCCTCGCTAAAACCAAAGAGAGCGATAAGTGGGGCCCGGCGACCAGCGACGATCTGCTGGCGATCATTGGCCGTCAGGGATGGACCGCCCGTCACGTCGTGATTACCGGCGGCGAGCCCTGTATTCACGATCTCACGCCGTTGACCGATCTGCTTGAGCAACATGGTTTCAGCTGCCAGATTGAAACCAGCGGTACCCATGAAGTGCGCTGCAGCCACAACACCTGGGTCACGGTCTCGCCGAAAGTGAACATGCGCGGCGGCTATGATGTGCTTTCGCAGGCGCTGCAGCGCGCCGATGAAATCAAGCATCCGGTTGGCCGCGTGCGCGATATCGAAGCGCTGGATGAACTGCTGGAAACGCTGGCCGATGAAAAGCCGCGTATTATTGCCTTGCAGCCGATTAGCCAAAAAGAAGATGCCACGCGGCTGTGCATTGAGACCTGTATCGCCCGAAACTGGCGCTTATCCATGCAGACGCATAAATACCTGAACATCGCCTGATCCCCGCTTTCATTGCCGGGTTGGTTGCTAACCGCCCGGCAGCTCTCTTCTTCATATATGAATTCATCTTTGCACTCGATTTCAGCGCCGGGGTTGAGATACGCCTTCATGACAGCAGTGCTATCATTGGCGCATTAATTCAGCCGCCTGAAGCGGGCGGCTGATACGTTGACTTAAGGAACGAGTTAACCATGCAGCCAATTGATCCAACCACTGCCTTCTCTATGGACTTCTTCTCGCTCAAGGGGAAAACCGCTATCGTTACCGGTGGTAATAGCGGCCTGGGGCAGGCCTTTGCCGTTGCTTTGGCGACCGCCGGCGCGAATCTGTTTGTTCCCGCTCTGCGCGAAGAACACACGCAAACCCGCAAACTTATCGAACAGCAGGGCGTTGAGCTGGAATTCATGCTGGCGGATATCACCGATGGCGGTATGCCGCAGCGGATTATCGCCGCCTGCTGCGAACGTTTCGGTACCGTTGATATTCTGGTGAACAATGCCGGTATTTGTCAGTTGAATAAGGTGCTGCGCTTTGGGCGAACAGACTGGGATCCGATGATCGAGACTAACCTGACCGCAGCGTTCGAGCTCAGCCACGAAGCCGCGAAAATTATGGTTCCGCGGCGAAGCGGTAAGATTATTAATATCTGTTCGGTGTTTTCTTATCTCGGCGGCAGCTGGTCGCCGGCCTATGCCGCCACCAAGCATGCGCTGGCTGGCTTAACCAAAGCCTACTGCGATGAGCTGGGCCCGCATAATATTCAGGTTAACGGCATCGCGCCTGGCTATTACGAAACTGCCATGACCGCTATCACCCGCAGTATCCCAAAAGAGAACCGACGCGTGCTGGCGCATATACCCGCAGGCCGTTGGGGAGAAGCGCAGGATTTAATGGGCGCCGTTGTGTTCCTCGCCAGCCGGGCCTCGGATTACGTTAACGGTCATATTCTGGCGGTGGATGGCGGCTATCTGGTGCGTTGATTCCAACGGCGTGGGATGAAACAGAAAACCGCCATGGCAGCAGCCCGATGGCGGATAGACAGGGCATTACTCGCCGCGATAGACGCAGCCTGCGGTGCAGGTCTCTTTTACCATTACCGCGCTCAGCAGAGGAACCAGCGGTTTCATTTGATCCCAAATCCATTTGGCCAGCACTTCGCTGGTTGGGTTCTCCAGTCCTGGGATATCGTTCAGGTAATAGTGGTCTAAACGATCGTAGGTCGGTTTAAACGCGGCTTTCAGCTCGGCGAAATCCATGATCCACCCGGTATGGGGATCGACTTCACCGGTAATCTCCAGACGCACCATAAAAGAGTGACCATGCAGGCGACCGCATTTGTGGCCTTTCGGTACGTGCGGCAGGTGGTGGGCGGCTTCGAAGGTGAAATCTTTAAACAGCGTGGTGGACATCATTAACTCTCAACAGGACGAAAAAAACCGCCGTAGGGTACCGGAAAGTACATTTTTTAGCATTAACTAAAACGGCCCTGAACGCAAAATCGCCATTTTTGTGGTGTTTTGATGATTTAATTTATTGTTTTTCAATAGGTTAGCTAATCGTTTTTGTTGTTAATAACTATAACTAAAACAGGTTAGTCCATTTGGTTATTTGTTATTTCCATCCCTTCTTTAATTGTTAGTATGCCCGCCGTTAACCTTACAATCTCTTCTGTTTTTGTCGCGCTGACAGGGCGTGAATAACAGCTTTGCTTACTGGAACATAACGACGCATGACGACACAGGCCCCACCTTCCAATCTGCTGCCGCTAAACCCGGAGCAACTGGCGCGCCTACAGGCGGCCACGACCGACTTTACGCCAACCCAACTGGCTTGGGTGTCCGGCTACTTCTGGGGCATGCTGAATCAGCAGCCCGGCGCCGTGGTAAGCGCGCCCGCTCAGGCGGTAGAAGCGCCGGCCATCACCCTGATTTCCGCTTCGCAGACCGGCAACGCGCGTCGGGTTGCCGAAGCGCTGCGCGACGATTTGCAGGCCGCGCAGCTGAACGTGAAACTGGTGAACGCTGGCGACTATAAATTCAAACAAATCGCCGGTGAAAAACTGCTGGTCGTGGTGACGTCGACCCAGGGTGAAGGTGAACCGCCGGAAGAAGCCGTCGCATTGCATAAATTCCTGTTTTCAAAGAAAGCGCCGAAGCTCGATGGCACCGCCTTCGCGGTGTTTGGCCTCGGCGATACCTCCTATGAGTTTTTCTGCCAGTCCGGCAAAGATTTCGATAGCAAACTGGCCGAACTGGGCGGCGAACGCCTGCTAGACCGCGTTGATGCCGACGTTGAATATCAAGCCGCGGCAGCGGAATGGCGCGCTCGCGTAGTGGATGTGCTGAAGGCGCGCGCGCCGACGGCTGCGCCTGCCCAGCTTGCTACCAGCGGCGCAGTGAATGAAATTCATACCAGTCCGTATACCAAAGAAGCGCCGCTGACGGCGACGCTTGCTGTGAATCAGAAAATAACCGGTCGCGACTCGGAAAAAGATGTCCGTCATATCGAGATCGATCTGGGTGATTCCGGCCTGCGTTATCAGCCGGGAGATGCGCTAGGCGTGTGGTATCAGAACGATCCGGCGCTGGTCAAAGAGCTGGTGGAGCTGCTGTGGCTTAAGGGTGATGAACCGGTCACGGTAGAAGGCAAAACGCTGCCGCTGGCGCAAGCGCTGGAGTGGCATTTTGAGCTGACGGTCAATACCGCCAATATTGTTGAGAACTATGCCACCCTGACCCGCAGTGAAACGCTGCTGCCGCTGGTCGGCGATAAAGCGCAGTTGCAGCACTATGCCGCGACGACGCCTATCGTCGATATGGTGCGCTTCTCGCCGGCACAGCTGGATGCCGAAGCCTTAATCGGCCTGCTGCGCCCGCTAACGCCGCGCCTCTACTCTATTGCGTCCTCACAGGCGGAAGCGGAAAACGAAGTCCACATTACCGTTGGCGTCGTGCGTTATGACATCGAAGGCCGCGCTCGCGCCGGCGGTGCGTCCAGCTTCCTCGCCGACCGCGTGGAAGAAGATGGCGAAGTGCGCATCTTTATCGAACACAATGACAACTTCCGTCTGCCTGCTAACCCGCAAACCCCGGTTATCATGATTGGCCCAGGAACCGGGATTGCGCCGTTCCGCGCCTTTATGCAGCAGCGCGCGGCGGAAGGGGCGGAAGGGAAGAACTGGTTGTTCTTCGGCAATCCGCATTTCACGGAAGATTTCCTCTATCAGGTGGAATGGCAGAGCTACGTCAAAGAGGGCGTGCTGAGCCGAATCGACCTGGCCTGGTCCCGCGATCAACAACAAAAAATCTATGTACAGGACAAACTGCGCGAGCAGGGGGCTGAAGTGTGGCGTTGGATTAACGACGGCGCCCATATTTATGTCTGCGGCGATGCCAATCGTATGGCGAAAGACGTCGAGCAGGCGTTACTGGAAGTGATTGCCGAATACGGCGCGATGGACGCCGAAGCGGCGGACGAATTTTTAAGTGAGCTGCGCGTTGAGCGCCGTTATCAGCGAGATGTCTACTAATGAGCGAAAAACATCCTGGCCCGCTGGTGGTCGAAGGTAAACTCTCCGACGCCGAGCGTATGAAGATCGAGAGCAACTACCTGCGCGGCACCATCGCGGAAGATTTAAATGACGGCCTGACCGGCGGTTTTAAAGGCGACAACTTCCTGCTCATCCGCTTCCACGGTATGTACCAGCAGGACGACCGCGATATTCGCGCGGAACGCGCGGCGCAGAAACTGGAGCCGCGCCACGCGATGCTGCTGCGCTGCCGTCTGCCGGGCGGCGTTATCACCACCAAACAGTGGCAGGCGATCGATAAATTCGCCGCGGATAACACCATCTACGGCAGTATTCGCCTGACCAACCGTCAGACTTTCCAGTTCCACGGTATTCTGAAGAAGAACGTGAAGCCGGTGCATCAGATGCTGCACTCCGTTGGCCTGGACGCGCTGGCGACCGCCAACGACATGAACCGCAATGTGCTGTGCACCTCGAACCCGTTTGAGTCGCAGCTGCACGCCGAAGCCTACGAGTGGGCGAAGAAGATCTCTGAACATCTGCTGCCGCGTACCCGCGCCTATGCTGAGATCTGGTTGGATCAGGAAAAGGTCGCCACCACCGACGAGGAACCGATCCTCGGCCAGACCTATCTGCCGCGTAAATTCAAAACGACGGTGGTGATCCCGCCGCAGAACGATATCGATCTGCACGCCAATGATATGAACTTCGTGGCGATTGCGGAAAACGGCAAGCTTGTCGGCTTTAACCTGCTGGTGGGCGGCGGGTTGTCTATCGAGCACGGTAATAAGAAAACCTATGCGCGTACCGCCAGCGAGTTTGGCTATCTGCCGCTGGAGCATACCCTGGCAGTGGCGGAAGCGGTCGTGACCACCCAGCGCGACTGGGGTAATCGTACCGATCGTAAAAACGCGAAAACCAAATATACCCTTGAGCGCGTCGGCGTGGAGACCTTCAAGGCGGAAGTTGAGCGTCGTGCCGGGATCAAATTCGAACCGATTCGTCCGTACGAGTTTACCGGTCGCGGCGATCGCATTGGCTGGGTTAAGGGTATCGATAATAACTGGCACCTGACGCTGTTTATTGAGAACGGCCGTATTCTGGATTATCCGGGCCGCCCGCTGAAAACTGGCCTGCTGGAGATCGCGAAGATTCACAAAGGTGAATTCCGTATCACCGCCAACCAGAACCTGATCATCGCCAGCGTACCGGAAGATCAGAAAGCGCGGATCGAGAAGCTGGCCCGCGATCATGGCCTGATGAATGCCGTCACGGCGCAGCGCGAGAACTCAATGGCCTGCGTGTCGTTCCCGACCTGTCCGTTAGCGATGGCCGAAGCCGAGCGTTTCCTGCCGTCGTTTATCGACAAGGTCGAAGAGGTGATGAGCAAGCACGGCGTTGGCGATGAGCATATCGTAACCCGCGTCACGGGTTGCCCGAACGGCTGCGGCCGCGCGATGCTGGCGGAAGTTGGCCTGGTGGGTAAAGCCCCTGGCCGCTATAACCTGCATATCGGCGGCAACCGCAGCGGGACGCGCATTCCACGAATGTATCGTGAAAATATCACCGAGCCGGAGATCCTTGCTTCGCTCGACGAGCTGGTAGGGCGCTGGGCGAAAGAGCGCGAAGCGGGTGAAGGCTTCGGCGACTTTACGGTGCGTGCGGGCATCATTCGCCCGGTGCTCGACCCGGCGCGTGATTTCTGGGAATAACCTGAATTGCCGGATAGCGGCATGAATGCCTTATCCGGCCTACCGTTCGCGTAGGCCTGATAAGCGAAGCGCCATCAGGCAAGGCACACAGTGAGGAACCTATGTCCAAACTCGATCTAAACGCGCTGAACGATCTGCCCAAAGTAGAACGCGTCATGGCGCTGGCGGAAGTTAACACTCAGCTGGAAAAACTCAGCGCCGAAGAACGCGTGGCATGGGCGCTGGAAAACCTGCCCGGCGACTATGCGCTCTCTTCAAGCTTTGGTATTCAGGCGGCGGTCAGCCTGCATCTGGTGAACCAGCTGCGCCCGGACATTCCGGTGATCCTGACCGATACAGGCTATCTGTTCCCGGAAACCTATCAGTTTATTGATGAACTGACCGAGAAGCTCAACCTGAACCTTAAAGTCTACCGGGCGACGGAAAGCGCCGCCTGGCAGGAAGCGCGTTACGGCAAACTGTGGGAGCAGGGCGTTGAAGGCATTGAGAAGTACAATGAAATCAACAAAGTCGAGCCGATGAACCGGGCGCTGAAGGAGCTCAACACCCGCACCTGGTTTGCTGGCCTGCGCCGCGAGCAGTCCGGCAGTCGGGCGCATTTACCAGTGCTGGCTATCCAGCGCGGCGTCTTTAAGCTGCTGCCGATTATCGACTGGGATAACCGGACGGTTTATCAGTATCTGCAAAAGCACGGCCTGAAATACCACCCGCTATGGGAGCAGGGGTATTTGTCCGTTGGTGACACTCACACTACCCGTAAATGGGAACCCGGTATGGCGGAAGAAGAAACCCGATTCTTTGGCCTCAAGCGGGAGTGCGGATTGCACGAAGGCTAAGCGATGCGCTATGCCGGAGAGTGTTATTCCAAAGCGGACACGCGGGCTATACCGCGGGTTCGCTTTGCACAAATCACTTTTTCTTCTCAACTTTCGCCAGCTCTTTCACCAGCGGCAGCATCACTTTCACTACATCGCGCCCGCGGTGCTCGATCCTTCCCGGCAGCGCTTTGTCGATATACTGTTGGTTATCCAGTTGTACATCATGCCAGCTGGTACCCTGCGGGAAGCTACGGGTTTTACTGCGCTGCTGATAGCCATCCTTTTTACCCAATGACCAGTTAGTCGCTTCCACGGAGAGTACCGGGATCCCGGCGCTATCAAAAACGCTGGCATCGTTACAGCAGCCGGTGCCTTTCGGGAACTCCGGATTCAGCCCTGGATTGGTGAACGCGGCGATACCGTGACTACGGGCGATAGCCAGCGCGCGATCGCGGGTCAGCTTGCGTACCGATGCCGGCGTGCTGCGCCCGCTATTGAAATAGAGCTTATCGCCGACCACCAGGTTATCGAGATTAATCACCAGTAGCGTATTTTTCTTTTCCGCCTCGCTCATGCGTTTAAGTATGTTTTGCGCGCCCAGGCGGCCTTCTTCCTCGCCGCTGGTGGCGATAAAGCGAATGCCGTAACGGGTGGGGACGTTCTTTAAATGTTCCGCCAGCTCCAGCAGCACGCCGAGCCCCATTGCGTTATCGTCGATCCCCTGCAGCGTCAGGCCGCCAAGGTTGTTCTCAACGTCTTTATCGCTCTGCGGCGCGTAGGTATCGAGGTGCGCCATAATAATGATTTGCTGGCGAGACTGGCCTTCATGCGCGGCGATAACCGTGCTGCCGGTGGCGTTGTGCCAGTTCTTACGTTGATTGCTGTCGGTATAGATGTAGCGGGTATTAAAGCTACGCACGTCGCTCTGATAACCCATCTGGGCAAACTGTTGACGAAGATAATCGGCTGATAGCATCTCGGCCGGCGTACCGGTCATTCTTCCGGGGAAGACGGTAGCAATATGGCGGGCCTGGGTATTGGCGATGTCGCCCAGGGCGCTGAATGCCGGAGCGGCGGAGAAGACAAAACCTGTGCCAAGCGCCAGCGGCAGCAGACGGCGGCACATCGCGGAAAACATAATGGGTCCTTACACAAGCGAAACATTTCGACCGCGTTAGTATGAAACTGTGACGGCGCTTAAACAATTTCATTTGCTCTTAAATAGCGGAAAATGAGCGTGTTAAGCACTTTTTGATATTTAGATTTCCAGCTCGTTATTCTTTTGCGTCACAACTCATTCCATTTCGTAATTTCATTTGCTCAAGGCCGCCCCCTATAGTCCCTCTATTGCTGAATGTAAGAGAGTTGTTGCGCCGTGGATTACTTGCCCCTGTTTGCCGAGTTGAAAGAGAGACCCGTGCTGGTTATCGGCGGCGGTGAAATTGCCGTCCGTAAGATTAAATTCTTGCTGCGGGCGCAGGCGAAGGTACAGGTGGTCGCCGCCGTCCTGTCGCCGGAGCTCGCTGAACAGGTTGAACGTCAGCAAATCAGCTGGCGGGCAACCGCCTTTGATGAGCAGCAGGTGGACGATGTATTTCTGGTGATTGCCGCCACCGACGATCGTGAACTTAACCAGCGGGTGTTTGCCGCGGCTAACGCGCGTTACCGCCTGGTAAATGTGGTGGATGACCAGCAACTGTGCTCATTCGTCTTTCCTTCTATTGTCGACAGGTCGCCGCTGCTGGTGGCGATCTCCTCCAGCGGCAAGGCGCCGGTGCTGTCGCGCATTCTGCGTGAAAAAATCGAAGCGCTACTGCCCACAAATTTGGGACGACTGGCTGAAACGGCGAGCTACTGGCGCCATCATCTGAAAACCCGGCTGACCACCACCGAAGCGCGTCGTCGCTTCTGGGAGCGCGTTTTCACCGGGCGTTTTGCCAGCCTGATGGTGGCCGGTAACCACGCGGCGGCGGAACGGGCGCTGCAGGATGAACTCGACAAGCCGGAACGCAGCGTGGGCGAAATTATTCTGGTAGGCGCCGGGCCGGGGGATGCCGGCTTGCTGACGCTACGCGGCCTGCAGGCGATTCAACAGGCGGACGTGGTGTTTTATGACCATCTGGTGACCGAGAGCGTGCGGGAACTGGTGCGCCGCGATGCCGAAATGATCTGCGTTGGCAAGCGCGCGGGCGAGCACTCCGTACCGCAGCACGAAACGAATCAAATGCTGGTGGAGGCTGCCAAAGCGGGGAAAACGGTGGTGCGCCTGAAGGGCGGCGATCCGTTTATTTTCGGACGCGGCGGGGAAGAACTGCAGGCGGCCGCCGCCGCCGGGATCCCGTTCCAGGTGGTGCCAGGCGTTACCGCCGCGGCGGGCGCGACGGCCTATGCCGGCATTCCGCTGACCCATCGTGATTATGCGCAAAGCGCAGTTTTCGTCACCGGTCACTATAAATCTGACAGCGCGCCGTTTGATTGGGCGCTGCTGGCGAAGAGCCAACAAACGCTGGCGATTTACATGGGCACCATGAAAGCGGCGGACATCAGCGCTCAGCTGATCGCCCATGGCCGCGACGCGAATACTCCGGTGGCGGTGATTTCCCGGGGCACTCGCGAGGATCAGCAGACGCTGACAGGCACGTTACAACAGCTCGAACATCTGGCGAAAGATGCCCCAATGCCCGCGCTACTGGTGGTGGGCGAAGTGGTACAGCTGCATCAGCAGCTCGCCTGGTTTCAACACACAACGACAGCGGAAGGGTTTAACTCTTCTGTGGTAAATCTGGCTTAAGGAACGGTTATGGACCAAAAACGACTCACTCACCTGCGGCAACTGGAGGCGGAAAGCATCCATATCATTCGTGAGGTGGCCGCCGAATTCTCTAACCCGGTGATGATGTACTCCATCGGTAAAGATTCCAGCGTAATGCTGCATCTGGCGCGCAAAGCGTTTTATCCGGGGACCCTGCCGTTCCCGCTGCTGCACGTCGATACCGGCTGGAAATTCCGTGAGATGTATGAATTCCGTGACCGTACCGCCAAAGCCTATGGCTGCGAACTGCTGGTGCATAAAAACCCAGAAGGGGTGGCGATGGGCATCAACCCGTTCGTTCACGGCAGCGCCAAGCACACCGATATCATGAAAACCGAAGGCCTGAAGCAGGCGCTGAACAAATACGGCTTTGATGCCGCATTCGGCGGCGCGCGTCGTGATGAAGAAAAATCCCGCGCTAAAGAGCGCATTTACTCCTTCCGCGATCGTTTCCACCGCTGGGACCCGAAAAATCAGCGTCCGGAGCTGTGGCATAACTACAACGGCCAGATTAACAAAGGCGAAAGCATTCGCGTCTTCCCGCTCTCTAACTGGACCGAGCTGGATATCTGGCAGTACATCTATCTGGAAAATATTGAAATCGTTCCGCTGTACCTGGCGGCAGAGCGCCCGGTACTGGAGCGTGACGGCATGCTGATGATGATTGATGACGACCGTATCGATCTGCAGCCGGGCGAGATGATCAAAAAGCAGATGGTGCGCTTCCGTACCCTCGGCTGCTGGCCACTGACCGGCGCGGTAGAGTCCAACGCGCAAACGCTGCCGGAAATTATTGAAGAGATGCTGGTATCCACCACCAGCGAACGTCAGGGGCGCGTCATTGACCGCGATCAGGCAGGCTCCATGGAGCTGAAAAAACGTCAGGGGTATTTCTAAGGAGCCGCCATGAACACTACGATTGCACAACAAATTGCTAAAGAAGGTGGCGTAGAAGCTTATCTGCACGCGCAACAGCACAAAAGCCTGCTGCGTTTTCTGACCTGCGGCAGCGTCGATGACGGCAAAAGTACCTTGATTGGCCGCCTGCTGCACGATACGCGCCAGATTTATGAAGATCAGCTCTCTTCCCTGCACAATGACAGCAAGCGTCACGGCACTCAGGGCGAGAAACTGGATCTGGCGCTGCTGGTGGATGGCCTGCAGGCCGAGCGCGAGCAGGGCATCACCATTGATGTCGCCTATCGCTACTTCTCGACTGAGAAACGCAAATTTATCATTGCCGACACGCCGGGCCATGAGCAGTACACCCGTAATATGGCGACCGGCGCGTCCACCTGCGATCTGGCGATCCTGCTGATTGACGCCCGCAAAGGCGTGCTCGACCAGACTCGCCGCCACAGCTTTATCTCTACGCTATTAGGGATTAAGCACCTGGTGGTCGCGGTGAACAAAATGGATCTCGTCGAGTTCAGCGAAGCGCGCTTCAATGAAATTCGTGAAGATTATCTGACCTTCGCCGAACAGCTGCCGGGCAAGCTTGATATCCGTTTCGTGCCGCTCTCGGCGCTGGAAGGGGATAACGTCGCCACCCAGAGCGATAAAATGCCGTGGTACAGCGGCCCGACGCTGCTGGAAGTGCTGGAAACCGTTGACATCCAGCGCGAGGTTGAAAGCCAGCCGCTGCGCTTCCCGGTGCAGTACGTGAACCGTCCGAACCTGGATTTCCGCGGTTTCTCCGGCACCGTCGCTTCCGGTACGGTCACCGTTGGCCAGCGCCTGAAGGTATTGCCGTCGGGCGTGGAGTCGAACGTGGCGCGTATTGTCACCTTTGACGGCGACCTGCCGCAGGCCGGGGTGGGGGAAGCGATCACTATCGTTCTGAAAGATGAAATCGACATCAGCCGCGGCGATTTGCTGGTTGACGCTGAAGCCTCGCTGCCTGCGGTACAAAGCGCCAGCATCGACGTCGTGTGGATGGCGGAACAGGCGCTGTCGCCGGGCCAGAGCTATGACATTAAAGTGGCTGGCAAGAAAACCCGCGCCCGCGTTGACGCTATCCGCTATCAGGTGGACATCAACAATCTGACCCAGCGTGAAGTCGAAACCCTGCCGCTGAACGGCATTGGGCTGGTGGAGCTGACCTTTGACGAGCCGCTGGTGCTTGATCCATATCAGAACAACCCGGTGACCGGCGGGCTTATCTTTATCGATCGCCTGAGCAACGTGACGGTTGGCGCGGGAATGGTCAACGAACCGCACCTGCAGGTGCAGGCCCCGACGTCGCAGTACAGCGCGTTTGAACTGGAACTGAATCAGCTGATTCGGAAACACTTCCCGCACTGGGACGCGCGCGATCTGCTGGGAGGCAAGTAATGGCCCGGCATGACGAAAACGTCGTCTGGCATGCGCATCCGGTGACCCGAGAGCAGCGCGAGCAGCACCATGGCCATCGCGGCGTGGTGCTGTGGTTTACCGGCCTCTCGGGGTCGGGTAAATCCACCGTCGCCGGGGCGCTGGAAGAGGCGCTGCACGAGCTTGGCGTAAGCACCTATTTGCTTGACGGCGATAATGTGCGTCACGGGCTGTGCAGCGATCTGGGATTCAGTGACGACGATCGCAAAGAGAACATTCGCCGCGTCGGTGAAGTGGCTAAGCTGATGGTCGATGCCGGGCTGGTTGTATTGACGGCGTTTATATCTCCGCATCGAGCGGAACGGCAGATGGTACGTGAGCGTTTGGGGGAAGGACGCTTTATCGAGGTCTTTGTCGATACCCCGTTAGCCATCTGTGAGACGCGGGATCCAAAAGGATTGTACAAGAAGGCGCGGGCAGGGGAGTTGCGCAATTTTACCGGTATTGATTCGGTCTATGAATCCCCGGAGAATGCTGAAATTCATCTGGATGGTGAACAATTGGTAACAAATTTGGTGCACCAACTATTAGACCTGCTTCGACAGAGCGATATTATCAGATCCTGAAAAGGCAACGGCATCGAGGGGTGCCGGTCGGCCGGTCAACAGGATTCGATATGCGCAATACCCAGAACCTCAGTATTATTCGTTCAGAACCGCCTCCGGCGGCCAGCGACGAGACCACCTGGTCTTTGTCGGGCGCCGCCGTGGGCTTTATTTCGTGGCTGCTGGCGCTGGGTATTCCCTTCCTCTTGTATGGCGGTAATACGCTCTTTTTCTTCCTCTACACCTGGCCTTTCTTCCTTGCCATTATGCCGGTCGCCGTGGTGGTCGGTATTGCGCTACATTCATTACTGGACGGCAAGCTGATTTACAGCGTTTGCGCGACGATTTTAACCGTCGGGCTGATGTTTGGTCTGCTGTTCCTCTGGCTGTTGGGATAGCCTTTTTGGGATGAATCAAGCCTGGGTATCCATCGCAAAAATGTGGTACAGTCCCCGCGTTACGCGGCATCGTCCGCGCGCCAGGGTAGAGTACTCCGGCGAGTTATGGGATGATGATGCCGTTTTTCAGGGGGCAGGATGGGTAAATTAACGCTGCTATTATTAGCTTTGCTGGTCTGGCTACAGTACTCGCTGTGGTTTGGCAAAAATGGTTTGCACGACTATAGCCGGGTTAATGACGATGTCTCCGCTCAGCAGGCCACTAACGCCAAATTAAAAGCGCGCAACGATCAGCTTTTCGCCGAAATTGACGATCTCAACGGCGGTCAGGAAGCGATCGAAGAACGCGCACGCAATGAACTCAGCATGACCCGCCCGGGCGAAACGTTCTATCGTCTGGTGCCGGATGCATCAAAACGCAATCAGGGTTCTGCGCAGAATAATCGATAAACAAGCCCAGGATGACAATATGGCAGCCACTTTTCCGGGCGTTTGCGCCGTGGTGCCGGCAGCCGGTTTTGGCCGCCGTATGCAAACGGAGTGCCCGAAACAATATCTCTCAATCGGTAACAAAACGATTCTCGAACATTCGGTCGCCGCGCTGCTGGCGAACGAACGCGTTCAGCGGGTGGTGATCGCCGTCAGCCCCGGCGACCTCCGCTTTAGTCAACTTCCCTTAGCCCATCATCCGCAGGTCACCGTCGTTGACGGCGGCGCCGAGCGCGCCGATTCGGTACTCGCGGGGCTAAAAGCGTTAGCGGATGCGCAATGGGTGCTGGTTCATGATGCCGCGCGACCGTGCCTGCATCAGGACGATCTCTCGCGGCTGCTGGCGCTGAGCGCAACCAGCCGCGTCGGCGGCATACTGGCGGCGCCGGTGCGCGATACCATGAAGCGTGCCGAACCGGGCAAAACCGCGATCGCCCATACCGTTGAACGCAATGATTTATGGCATGCGCTGACGCCGCAATTTTTCCCGCGTGAACTGCTATTTGACTGCCTGACGCGCGCGCTGGATGAAGGCGCGACCATCACCGATGAAGCGTCGGCGCTGGAGTACTGCGGCTTCCATCCCGAATTGGTCGCCGGACGAGCTGATAATATTAAAGTAACGCGCCCGGAAGATCTGGCGCTGGCCGAATTTTACCTTACCCGTTCCCGACACCAGGAGAAGGCTTAATGCGAATTGGACACGGTTTTGACGTACACGCTTTTGGCGGTGAAGGGCCAATTATTATTGGCGGGGTACGTATTCCTTATGAGAAAGGGCTGCTCGCCCATTCCGATGGCGACGTCGCGCTACACGCGTTGACCGACGCGCTATTGGGCGCTGCGGCGCTCGGCGACATCGGTAAACTGTTCCCGGATACCGATCCGGCCTTTAAAGGCGCGGATAGCCGCGAGCTGCTGCGTGAAGCGTGGCGGCGGATTCAGGCTAAGGGATATATCCTTGGCAACGTTGACGTCACCATCATCGCCCAGGCGCCAAAAATGCTGCCGCATATCCCGCAGATGCGCGTGTTTATCGCCGAAGATCTCGGCTGCCATATGGACGACGTCAATGTGAAAGCGACCACCACCGAGAAGCTTGGCTTCACCGGCCGTGGCGAAGGCATCGCCTGTGAAGCGGTGGCGCTGCTGCGTAAGGCTGCGCAATGATCGCCTTTGATGACTTAACATACCTGCACGGCAAGCCGCTGGGCCAGGGGCGGCTGAAGGCCAATCCGGAAGACTTTCTGGTGGTCGAAGACCTCGGTTTCGCCCCTGATGGCGAAGGCGAACATGTGCTGGTGCGGATTCTGAAAAATGGCTGCAACACCCGTTTTGTTGCCGATGCGCTGGCGAAATTCCTTAAAATCCATGCGCGCGAAGTGAGCTTTGCCGGGCAAAAGGATAAGCACGCGGTCACCGAACAGTGGCTGTGCGCCCGCGTGCCGGGCAAAGAGATGCCGGATCTGAGCAAGTTTCAGCTCGAAGGCTGCCAGGTGCTGGAGTATGCCCGCCATAAGCGTAAGCTGCGTTTAGGCGCGCTGAAGGGCAACCAGTTCACGCTGATCCTGCGGGAAATCAGCGAACGCGACGATGTCGAAAAGCGCTTGCAGGCGATTGCCGACTGCGGCGTGCCGAACTATTTCGGCTCGCAACGCTTTGGTATCGGCGGCAGTAACCTGCAGGGCGCTTTGCGCTGGGCCGAGAGCGGCGAACCGGTGCGCGATCGCAATAAACGCAGTTTTTGGTTGTCGGCGGCTCGCAGCGCGTTGTTTAATCAGCAAGTTGCAATTAGATTAAAAAAAACGGAATTTAATCAGGTTGTTGATGGCGATGCGCTACAATTAGCGGGGCGCGGAAGCTGGTTTGTGGCAACCACCGAAGAGTTGGCGGAATTGCAGACGCGGGTCGATAACCGCGAACTGATGATTACCGCTGCGCTGCCGGGCAGCGGCGACTGGGGCAGCCAACGCGACGCGCTGGCCGCCGAGCAAGCCGCGATAGCCGAAGAAACGTCGCTACAGGCGCTGCTGGCGCGCGAGAAAGTTGAAGCCGCGCGCCGGGCGATGCTGCTGTATCCGCAGCAATTGTGCTGGAACTGGTGGGATGATGTCACTGTTGAACTGCGCTTCTGGCTGCCAGCGGGAAGTTTTGCCACCAGCGTGGTAAGGGAACTTATCAATACAACGGGTGACTATGCGAATATTGCTGAGTAACGATGACGGTATCCACGCGCCGGGGATCCAAACCCTGGCGAAGGCCTTACGCGAATTTGCCGAGGTCCAGGTCGTTGCACCCGATCGTAATCGCAGCGGCGCCTCAAATTCGCTCACGCTGGAATCTTCTCTGCGCACGTTCACCTTTGAAAATGGCGATATCGCCGTCCAGATGGGCACGCCGACCGACTGCGTCTATCTCGGCGTTAACGCGCTGATGCGCCCGCGCCCGGATATTGTGGTCTCTGGAATCAACGCGGGCCCCAATCTTGGCGATGATGTTATCTATTCCGGTACCGTCGCGGCCGCGATGGAAGGCCGCCATCTTGGTTTTCCCGCCCTTGCCGTTTCGCTGAACGGCTATCAACATTACGATACCGCGGCGGCAGTGACGTGCACCATTCTGCGCGCGTTAAGCCGCGAGCCGCTGCGTACCGGGCGGATCCTCAACATCAACGTGCCGGATCTTCCCCTCGAGCAAATCAAAGGCATTCGCGTCACCCGCTGCGGTAACCGGCATCCGGCCGACCAGGTCATCCCGCAAAAAGATCCGCGCGGCAATACGCTGTACTGGATCGGCCCGCCGGGAGATAAGCGCGATGCCGGGCCGGGGACCGATTTTGCGGCGGTGGATGAAGGCTATGTTTCCGTAACGCCATTGCATGTCGATTTAACCGCTCATCAGGCACATGAGGTGGTAACCGATTGGTTAGAACGCGTCGGGGTTGATACGCAATGGTAAGTAAACGTGTTGAAAGTTTGTTGAATCAGCTACGCACTCAGGGCATCGTCGATGAGCGGGTCCTCGAGGCAATCGCGCAGGTTCCGCGCGAAAAATTCGTTGATGAAGCCTTTGAACATAAGGCGTGGGAAAACACCGCGCTGCCGATTGGCCAGGGGCAAACCATCTCGCAGCCTTATATGGTGGCGCGGATGACGGAGCTTCTGGAACTGACGCCGGACTCAAGGGTGCTGGAAATCGGCACCGGCTCCGGCTATCAGACGGCGATCCTGGCGCACCTCGTGCACCACGTCTGCTCGGTTGAGCGGATTAAGAGCCTGCAGTGGCAGGCGCGTCGGCGTCTTAAACAACTTGATTTACATAATGTTTCAACCCGTCATGGCGATGGATGGCAGGGTTGGCAGGCTCGCGCGCCTTTTGACGCGATTATCGTCACCGCCGCGCCGCCGGAAATTCCGGCCGCGCTGATGGCGCAGCTAGATGAAGGCGGCGTGCTGGTTTTGCCTGTCGGTGAAGAACATCAGTACCTGAAGCGGATCCGTCGCCGCGGCGGCGAATTTTTCATCGATACCGTCGAAGCCGTTCGCTTTGTTCCGCTCGTCAGAGGGGAACTGGCCTGAACCCGGATTATTCCAGGTTTTTTTTGCCTAAGTTTAGGCGTAGGGTGGACACATTTTTCAGTGTCCTGGCCGGGTGCTGCCCGGTAAGCAAGATATTGGCAGTTAACATATTCCTGGGGGATAAATGAGCGCGGGAAGCCCAAAATTTACCGTAAGCCGTATTGCGGCGTTGTCACTGGTTTCACTCTGGCTGGCCGGGTGTACAAATACCAATAATCCGCCTGCGCCGGTGAATTCGGCAAGCGGCGCTGCGTCCTCCAGCACCAATTCCGGGATGCTGATTACACCGCCATCCTCCGGCGCGCAGCAAGTTCCGCCGGCTCAGCCGATTCAGCCGATGCAGACCCAGCCAATTCAGACTCAGCCGACCCAGGTTCAGCCGATGGCTCAGCAGCCGGTACAGACGGTGAACGGTAAGATCGTTTACAACCGTAAATATGGCGATATTCCGAAAGGCAGCTACACCGGCGGCAGCACCTATACCGTTAAGCGCGGCGATACCCTGTTCTATATCGCATGGGTCACCGGCAACGATTTCCGCGACCTTGCGGAACGCAACAACGTCCCGGCGCCGTACGCGCTGAACGTGGGCCAGGTGCTGCAGGTCGGCAACTCCGCAGGCCAGCCGATCACCGGCGAAAACCCGGTATCTCAGGCTAGCGCGCAAGCAAGCGGCGGTGCGACGGCCACCACAACTTCTGCACAAAAATCCACCGCAGTGGTTGCGTCACAACCGACTATTACGTATTCTGAATCTTCAGGTGAACAGAGTGCTACTAAGATGTTGCCGAATAATAAACCAGCTACGACCACGACAGCGGTCGCTCCGGTTACGGCGCCATCAACCGTTAGCACAACCCAACCGACTGCAAGCAGTACGTCTACCAGTTCGCCGATCTCATCATGGCGCTGGCCGACTGATGGCAAGGTTATCGAGAACTTTAGCGGCGCGGAAGGCGGCAATAAAGGTATCGACATTGCAGGCAGTAAAGGACAGGCTATTGTCGCGACCGCCGATGGGCGCGTCGTCTATGCCGGTAACGCACTGCGCGGTTACGGTAATCTTATTATCATCAAACACAACGATGATTACCTGAGTGCCTACGCTCATAACGATACCATGCTGGTTCGGGAGCAACAGGAAGTCAAAGCGGGGCAGAAAATCGCTACCATGGGTAGCACCGGAACCAGCTCAACAAGATTACATTTTGAAATTCGTTACAAGGGGAAATCCGTCAACCCGCTGCAGTACTTACCGCAGCGATAATTTGGCAAAGTACGGATAAGCGTAACACCATGAAAGGCGCCAGGGCGGTCGCGATATGCCTCCTTCAGTGGAGGCATAAAGAGGATAACTCCGGCGTCGTTTAGTGATGGGTCGCGGAAGGTGCTTTGCTCAGGGATCACGGGTAGGAGCCACCTTTATGAGTCAGAATACGCTGAAAGTTCATGATTTAAATGAAGACGCGGAATTTGATGAGAACGGAATGGAGGTTTTCGACGAGAAAGCCTTAGTAGAAGAGGAACCCAGTGATAGCGATCTGGCTGAGGAAGAGCTGCTGTCGCAAGGCGCCACCCAGCGCGTTCTCGATGCGACACAGCTGTATCTTGGTGAGATTGGTTATTCCCCGCTGCTGACGGCCGAAGAAGAAGTCTATTTCGCCCGTCGCGCACTACGTGGAGATGTTGCTTCACGCCGTCGCATGATTGAAAGTAACCTGCGTCTGGTGGTGAAGATTGCTCGTCGTTACAGCAATCGTGGTCTGGCGCTGCTGGATCTGATTGAAGAAGGTAACCTCGGCCTGATCCGCGCAGTTGAGAAGTTTGACCCGGAGCGTGGGTTCCGTTTTTCAACCTACGCCACCTGGTGGATCCGTCAAACGATTGAACGGGCGATTATGAACCAAACCCGTACCATTCGTTTACCCATCCATATTGTGAAAGAGCTGAACGTTTATCTGCGTACCGCGCGCGAGTTGTCGCATAAGCTGGACCACGAGCCAAGCGCCGAAGAGATAGCCGAACAGCTGGATAAACCGGTTGATGACGTTAGCCGTATGCTGCGTCTGAACGAGCGCATTACCTCAGTGGATACCCCGCTGGGCGGTGACTCAGAAAAAGCGCTGCTGGATATTCTGGCCGATGAAAAAGACAACGGCCCGGAAGACACCACGCAGGACGATGATATGAAACAAAGCATCGTCAAATGGCTGTTCGAACTGAACGCCAAACAGCGCGAAGTACTGGCTCGTCGTTTCGGGCTGCTGGGATATGAAGCCGCAACACTTGAAGATGTGGGTCGTGAAATCGGCCTGACCCGCGAACGCGTGCGTCAGATTCAGGTGGAAGGCCTGCGCCGCCTGCGGGAGATCCTGCAGGGACAGGGGCTAAACATCGAAGCGCTATTCCGCGAATAAATCGTTTTCTCTCAAAAAGGCCCAATCCAGCGATTGGGCCTTTTCCTTTGCATTAACCGATACGGGTTTCCTGCAGGTGACGCCAGAGGATTTTTCCCTCAATGCGTTGAAATATCGCCGTGGACCAGCGCACGACTTCGCCTTGTTCCGGCAGGGTCTGGCTTTCGCGGTAGAGCACCGCGCCGCCGTCATGCCATTCGCTCAACACCTGCGCATTATCAACCACGATACTTAATCCCGGGCGGCTGCCGCCAGCGCTATGGAAAAAGCCGCTTACCGTCGGGTAATCCATCTTAGCGCCGCTGATAGGAACCATTGTAAACTCTTGTGCAAAACGGCTCATCAGCGCTTGTGCGCTACCTTCCTTCCGGCCCAGCCATTGTTCAATGATCACGTGGGCGTCGATAACTTCTTGGATCCATGGGTTCATGTTTTCTCCGGATTAAGCTGCAGGCAATGCAGGGGATTACTGTAAACCGCGTCTCAGGGGCGGATAAATGCGCTTTTCAGGGATATACTGTCTAAAAATTTTTGACAATAAGCCCTATTCAAATGCTAAACCTGCAGCGCGTTACCATGTTTGTCGCCGTTGTTGATGCCGGAAGCTTTACTGCCGCGGCGGCGGCGCTTGGGCAGACCAAAGCGGTGGTCAGTTTTAACGTTCGCCAGCTAGAGAGTGAACTGGGGGTGACGTTGCTGCTGCGTTCGACGCGCCGGTTAACGCTCACCGAAGCCGGGGCGGTGTTTTACCAGCGCGGCGTCGGGCTGTTGAAAGCCGCGGAGAATTTACAGGATGAGGTGCGCGCCAGCCACGCCGGGTTAAGCGGTGAATTGCGGATCACCACCACCCCGGAATATGGCGCCCAGGTGATCATCCCGGCGCTGGCGGAGTTTGCTCGTCGACATCCGGCGCTGCGGGTGCGTCACGTCTCATCGTCTTATCACGCGGATTTGATCTCTGAACGTTTTGATGTCGCTATTCGCCTCGGTACCCTGGCCGATTCGCGCTATCATGCGGCCCGGATTTCGCGTTTCGCCATCGTGCCCGTGGCCTCGCCGATTTGGCTGGATAAACATCCGCTGCGCACGCTTGCCGACCTGGCGCAGGCGGAGTGGATAGTTAACGAGCGCTTAGCGACGCCGCTGCGCTGGCAGCTCCTGACCGTCGAAGGGCAATCGATCGCTTTTGAAATTACGCAACCACCGCGGATCTCAGCCGATAGCGCACAAGCGTTAATGGGCTTCGCGCTGGCGGGAAGCGGGGTGGCGCTGCTCCCGGAGTGGCTGGTGGCCGAAGCTATCGCGCGGCAGGAGCTGGTGCGGGTAGTGCCAGAGTATATTTTTCCATCGCAGGGGGTATACGCCGTCTACCCGGACGCGCAGCATGTGCCAACCAAGGTCCGGGCATTTATCGATTTTCTGCGCGAACGAACCGCTTAATCCGCGTTTTTACTTTCCATCATTTTCAGCACCAGCCGGGAAAACTGCGCGCGCTCCTCTTCGTTAAGGCGGCTCAAAAATTCTTCATCGACCCGATTGCCTTGCGGCATGGAATTTGCCAGCAGCGCCTGCCCTTCATTCGTCAGATAGACAAAGCGGCGACGTTTATCGCTCGGATCGTGTTCGCGGCGTACCAGCCCGCGTTTCTCCATCCGGCTAAGCATCTCCGCCAGCGTCGCTTTCGTGCTGACGGCCGCTTCGATAAGCGCCACCTGCTCGATACCAGGATGTTCGGCGACCGAGCGCATCACCGCGTATTGCGGCTTGGTCAGTTCCGGTAATTCATGCTGCCAGCGCGCGGTATGCTGTTGAAAAAGCTGGCGTAGAAGGTGGAACGCCTCGTTACGTAACTCCATGGACACTCCGTCACAAAAATATCACCTTTATGATAGCCGTATTTTCGGCTTCTTTTCACATCTCATTTTTTTGATTATTGATGCGATCGTGTACGAACGATATTGAGATCCCCTAAGAATGAGCGTAGTTTTAATACAAAGGTTCGTATACGAACAATGTATGAGGTAGCGAATGAAACTGATTATTGGGATGACCGGGGCGACCGGCGCGCCGTTAGGCGTCGCGCTGTTACAGGCGCTGAATGAAATGCCGGATGTGGAAACGCATCTGGTCATGTCGAAATGGGCAAAAACCACCATTGAGCTGGAAACGCCCTATAGCGCTCGTGAAGTCGCCGCGCTGGCGGATTTCTGCCATAGCCCGGCGGATCAGGCCGCGACCATCTCATCAGGATCGTTTCGTACCGACGGCATGATTGTTATCCCCTGCAGCATGAAAACGCTGGCGGGTATTCGCGCTGGCTATGCGGAAGGGTTAGTCGGCCGCGCGGCGGACGTGGTGCTGAAAGAGGGGCGCAAGCTGGTTCTGGTGCCGCGTGAAATGCCCCTGAGCACCATTCATCTGGAGAACATGCTGGCGCTGTCGCGCATGGGCGTGGCGATGGTGCCGCCCATGCCTGCCTATTACAACCACCCGGAAACGGTAGAGGATATCACCAACCATATCGTGACCCGGGTGCTGGATCAGTTTGGTCTCGAATACCACAAAGCGCGTCGCTGGAACGGCTTACGCGCGGTCGGGAATTTATCACAGGAGAATTAGTCATGGCTTTTGATGATTTACGCAGCTTTTTGCAGGCGCTGGATGAGCAGGGGCAACTGCTAAAAATTAGCGAAGAGGTGAATGCCGAGCCGGACCTCGCCGCTGCCGCTAACGCCACTGGGCGCATCGGCGACGGCGCGCCGGCGCTATGGTTCGATAACATTCGCGGCTTTACCGACGCCCGTGTCGCCATGAACACCATCGGTTCCTGGCAAAACCACGCGATTTCGCTGGGGCTGCCGCCAAACACGCCGGTGAAAAAGCAGATTGATGAATTTATTCGCCGCTGGGATAAATTCCCGGTAACGCCGGAGCGTCGCGCCAATCCGGCGTGGGCGGAAAACACCGTTGATGGCGACGATATCAACCTGTTCGATATTCTGCCGCTGTTCCGCCTGAACGATGGCGACGGTGGTTTCTATCTCGACAAAGCCTGTGTGGTTTCGCGCGATCCGCTTGACCCGGACAACTTCGGCAAGCAGAACGTCGGTATTTACCGGATGGAAGTGAAAGGCAAGCGCAAGCTGGGCCTGCAGCCGGTACCGATGCACGATATCGCGCTGCATCTGCATAAAGCGGAAGAGCGCGGTGAGGATCTGCCCATTGCCATCACCCTGGGTAACGATCCGATTATTACCCTGATGGGCGCCACGCCGCTGAAATATGATCAGTCAGAATATGAGATGGCGGGCGCGCTGCGCGAAAGCCCGTATCCCATCGCCACCGCGCCGCTGACCGGCTTTGACGTTCCCTGGGGCTCAGAGGTTATCCTTGAAGGGGTGATTGAAGGGCGCAAGCGTGAAATCGAAGGGCCGTTCGGCGAGTTCACCGGCCACTACTCAGGCGGCCGCAATATGACGGTGGTGCGTATCGATAAAGTCTCTTATCGCACAAAACCGATTTTTGAATCGTTGTATCTCGGAATGCCGTGGACCGAAATCGACTATCTGATGGGCCCGGCGACCTGCGTGCCGCTGTACCAGCAGCTGAAGGCGGAGTTCCCGGAAGTGCAGGCGGTCAACGCCATGTACACCCATGGTCTGCTGGCGATTATCTCCACCAAAAAACGCTACGGCGGTTTTGCCCGCGCGGTGGGATTACGGGCGATGACTACCCCGCACGGACTCGGCTACGTGAAAATGGTCATTATGGTCGATGAAGATGTCGATCCGTTCAACCTGCCGCAGGTGATGTGGGCGCTCTCCTCGAAGGTCAACCCGGCGGGCGACCTGGTGCAGTTGCCGAACATGTCGGTACTGGAGCTCGATCCTGGTTCAAGCCCGGCGGGGATCACCGACAAATTGATTATCGACGCCACCACTCCGGTTGCGCCGGACCTTCGCGGTCACTACAGCCAGCCGGTTCAGGATTTACCGGAAACCAAAGCCTGGGCTGAAAAACTGACCGCCATGTTGGCCAACCGTAAATAAGGAGAAGAAGATGATTTGTCCACGTTGTGCTGATGAACAGATTGAAGTGATGGCGACGTCGCCGGTAAAAGGGGTGTGGATCGTTTACCAGTGTCAGCACTGCCTCTATACCTGGCGTAATACCGAACCGCTGCGTCGTACCAGCCGAGAACATTATCCGGAAGCATTCCGCATGACGCAGAAAGATATTGATGACGCGCCGCAGGTGCCGCATATTCCACCGCTGTTGGCGGCAGATAAGCGTTAAATGACTGGCCCGGATATTCCGGGCCTTTTTATTTAGAATTAAAGGGCGTGACAAGTATTTTCAATTAGATTATAACTAGTGACTTAATCATTAATGATTATAATTCACATCTTGTCAGCTATCATTACTCATTTCTGCCTCTCTCTGTTTATTTTTTAAATAGTCAACCCTCCATAAGTTTTTAATTAAATGCATCCAATTTGAATCAATCTGTAAATATCTTGTAGTCTAAATATGGACTCGATGGGGTATTTTAAAATACATATTGACGTCCATTTTTTCTAAACGAGTTAATAAACATTATCACTGAACGTGCATTATTTAATGGGCGTTTGTTGATAATGCTTTTCGGTTGTCATTTTGACAATAATTAATAATTGCGATGTTTATTATTTTTATTGGGATATTAAAGAATGAAACTTACTAAAATCGGCGCAGCTCTGGTTCTGACTTTTGGCATGAGCGCGGCAGCGATGGCATCTAACACCATTACCTTTAACGGTGAAGTGCTGGAGACGGGTTGCACCATCACTGTTGATGGCGGTACTCCGGATGCAACCGTTGAACTGGGCAGCGTGGCAGCAACTGATTTGGTAGCAAAAGGTGACCTCGGCGCGCCGAAACAGTTCGTTTTTAATCTGGACCAGTGCCCGACTGCGTCCAATGTCAATATTGTCTTCTCTGCGCCGGTTGACCCGGTGGCTGGTGATGACTCGTACTTCGCGAATACTGCCTCTGGGGTTGGCGTCACTGCTGCACAAAACGTTGCCGTTCAACTGAAGCAAGGCGGTTCTAATGGCACCATCGTGAAGAACAATGCAGACAACGATCCTATTACCCTGGACTCTGGCTCTGCTACCGAGACCTACACCGCATCGATGATTGCTGTTGATCAGGCTGTTGCTGGTACGGTTCAGTCCGTCGTGACCTATAACGTCCGCTATAACTAATCCTGAAGGAGGGGAAACCCTCCTTATATTTCTGTGAGTGCATTGCATAATGAAACCCATCGCAGCTTTTGTTTTTTGTGTGGCCGCCGTTGCCAGCCTGAATGCGTCTGCCAGTATCGTTACCGGCGGAACGCGGGTGATTTTTGACGGCTCCCATCAGGCCGCCTCGTTATCCGTGGAAAACTCGGACAAAGTTACCAATCTGGTGCAATCCTGGGTCAGTCCCGCCGAAGGTAGCGCGCTGAAAAAAGAAACTATGATTATTACGCCGCCGCTGTTTCGCCTCGAAGCCGGGAAAAAAGCATCGATCCGTATTGTTCGTTCAGGGATGCCGGTTCCGGAAGATCGCGAATCATTATTGTGGCTAAACGTAAAAGGTATTCCCGCTACGGATGATAGCTCTGCTGGCAAAAATACCATGCAGATTGCCATCAATTCGAAAATTAAGCTGATCTATCGCCCGGCAGCGCTCAAAGGCCAGTCGCCGGAAAGCAGTGCAAATAAAGTGGTATGGAAGCCGGCTGCCGGCGGTGTGCAGGTCAATAACCCGACGCCGTTTTATATGAACTTCTCCCGCATAGAAATTAATAATCATGCGCTCAGCGGCCAATATTTTGTCGCACCGTTCTCTACGCTGAATATTTCCGAAGGGAAGATCCCCTCCCACGGCAAAGTGACCTGGTCGCTGATTAATGATTACGGCGTGAAAGGTCAGGACAAAGTCTCTTCATATTAATCGGCACGGTACGTATCCCGTACGGATACAGGGTAATAATGGAAAAAGTTAAGCATACCTATGTCCTTTCTTTAGGGCTGGGGCTCAGTATTGCCTTCAGTTCTTTCAGCGCCATTGCTCAGGAACATTTTAACCCTCGTCTTTTGGAAACGGATAGTACAGAGACGCCAATGATGGATCTCAGTCTGTTTGCCAAAGATGAGGTACCGCCTGGTGACTATAACGTCGATATTTATATCAACGGTAGCCTGGTGGATACTAAAACCATTTCCTTTCGCAAGCTGTCGGACGACAAAAACACCACCGCCGGGCAGGTTGTTGGAGCGTGCCTGAGCGTGTCTGAGCTGAAAGCCTGGAATGTGCGGGTCGATAACTACTTTAGCGAACAGGACAAAGCCAGAGAGTGCGCCAGCCTGCAGGCTATTCCGGGTCTGGAACAGAAAATGGATCTGGCGAATCAGCGCTTTGATCTCACTATCCCGCAGGTTGCCCTGCTCAACACCGCCCGTGGCTACGTTTCGCCAGAGCGATGGGATGAAGGTATTGCCGCCGGTTTGCTTAACTACAGCGTCTCTGGTCAGCAGGATTTGCACCACCGTAATGGCGTGGACAGTAGCAACCAGTTCGTCAGCCTACAGCCGGGGCTGAACCTGGGGGCGTGGCGTTTGCGTAACTATTCCACCTACAGCCACTCTGAATCCGAAAGTGAGTGGGATTCGGTGTACACCTACGCTTCCCGCGATATTAAATCTCTGAAAAGCCAACTGGTTCTCGGGCAGGGCACCACCCGCGGCGGTGTGTTCGATAGCGTGGGTTTTACCGGGGTACAGATGTATTCCGATAATGATATGAAGCCGGACAGCATGCAGGGCTTCGCGCCGGTGATCCGCGGTATCGCCCGCAGCAACGCCGAGGTCACGGTGTACCAGAACGGACACAGCATCTATAAGGCTACGGTGCCGCCGGGGCCATTCGAATTCAGCGATATGTACCCGACCGGTAGCTCCGGCGACCTGAAAGTGGTGATCAAGGAGTCTGATGGTTCGCAAAGTAGCTTCATCGTCCCTTACGCCACATTGCCGGTGCTACAGCGCGAAGGACAGGTGCAGTATGGCCTGGTGGCGGGTAAAACCCGCCAGGACGGCTCGGATTCGCGTGCGGAAGACTTTAACTTTGTCCAGGGATCGGCGGCCTGGGGCGTCGGCAAAGGCGTGACGCTGTACGGCGGCTATATTCAGGCGGAAGACAAATACTCCAACCTGATTGCCGGTACCGGTTTTAACCTCGGCAGCGCCGGTGCGCTCTCTTTTGATATTTCACAGTCGTGGGCGGATGTCCCGCAGCCGGACAATATACGGCAGATGGAACACCATAGCGGCCAGTCGTACCGCGTGCGCTACAGCAAGACGCTGCAGCAGACCAACACCGATATTGCGGTGGCTGGCTACAAATTCTCAACCCGCGGTTATCTGTCGTTCCAGGATTTCCTCAATGATTGGGACCCGGGCAACAGCGCCATCGATAACGGTCGCGAACGTAATCGTTTCGATGTGACTATCTCACAGACGCTGCCTTTCGGGACGTTGTCCCTGACCATGTATGACGCCTCCTACTGGAATAGCCAGCACGCCGACTCGCTGAACCTCGGCTTCAGCAGCACGCTGGGGCCGGTATCGTACTCGCTGAACTATGCGCACACGAAGAACGTTGATGGCGGTTATGGCAACGATTCCGATGAATACGATGACGATAACGTCTTCTCGCTTAACTTTAGCGTACCGTTCAGCGCCTTCAGCAATAGTGAAGCGGCGCAGTCGATTTCGGCTAACTACTCGATGAACAGCAGCAAACACGGCGATACCACGCATAACATCGGTATTTCCGGCACCGCAATGCAACAAAACCAGCTCAACTGGCAGGTATCGGAAGGCTATAACGCCGATTCAGAAGCGACCAACGGCAACGTTACCGTCGGCTACCAGAGCTCGTATGCCGATGTGTCCGCCGGTTACAGCTACGACGACTACAGCCGTCGTCTGAACTATAGCCTGCGCGGCGGAATGGTGGTTCACAGTGGCGGTATTACCCTGGCCCGTCAGTTGAATGACAGCGTAGCGCTGGTGGAAACGCCGGGCGTCTCCGGGGTGCCGATCAATGGCCAGACTAACGTCCATACCGACTACTTTGGTAATGCGATTGTGCCGTACGTGCGTCCGTACCACAGTAATCAGATTTCCCTCAATACCGTGGAGGCCAGCGATGCCACCGCGGCCATTGATAACGTCGCCAAAACCGTGGTGCCAACCAAAGGCGCGGTGGTCCGCGTGAAGTACAACACCTGGATTGGCCGGAAGGCGATGATGACATTGATCTTCAACGGTAAGCCGGTGCCGTTCGGCGCGGTAGTCACGCAAACCAGCGATGATTCGGACGACACCCGCAGCAGCATCGTCGGCGACAGTGGCGAAGTGTACCTGGTTGGTCTCGCCGATAAAGGGCAACTGATGGTCAAGTGGGGCGACGGGGCGAACAAACAGTGTGCCGTTGACTACACACTGGCGGGCGCGAAGTCGCAGGCCGATATTCTGTTTATCAACGGGATATGCCATCCCGTCCAGGGGGCTCACTGATGTCACGCTTTCATTTTGCTACCGTCCGACGCATGGCGGCGACGAGCCTGCTTTTCGTTGCCGGGCTGCCGTCTGCGCTGGCGTACAACACACAGGATGTCATTAACTTCAGCGTCACGGGGAATATTGTGGCAGGCAGCTGTAATGTTAGTTATCCCGCGACCGTTGAACTGGGAACCTATCTGCCAACGGATTTTATTAATGAAGGCGATAGCACGGACAATGTCCCTTTCACTGTCTCTTTCACTAACTGTTCTCCCTCGCTGACTAAAGCGACGGTAGCGTTTACCGGTGCCGTAGATGGAACCCAGCCATTCTATTTTGCCAACGGGATTACGGCAGGGGGGGGCGGCGCAACCGATGTTGCACTGGAATTATTAACCGATGCGGATCACTGGCAAATGTCTAACGGGCAGAGTCATGACGTCACTCTGCAGTCAGACAGCCATGCCGGTGAAATCATTTTTATCGCAAGAATGGCAACTCCAGGCCACAACCCCGGTACCGGGGAGTTCCAGAGCGTCGTCACCCTGAACGTTGTTTATAACTAGTTACCTGATAAAAGGCAGGAGACATGTCAAAATTTTTATATGCTGTTCTGTTTTTAACGGGGATGCTGGTTAGCGCAATGCCAGCTCTGGCTGGGGATAATAATCTCCGGGAGACACGTGATATTACCTTTCACGGCAGGATTGCCGCAGGGACCTGTAATGTCACCAATCCTGAAACCGTAGATCTGGGGAAATACTATAAAGGAGACTTTTCTGTTGCCGGCGGTAACACCGGCAACGTTCCAGTCACCATCAGTTTTGACAGCTGTACTGCTGAAATCAGCCAGGCCACCGTCACCTTCACCGGCACGCCCTATTCCGAAGACCCTACCTATGGCTCGGTCATTTATGCCAATCAGGTGACGCCTGATGCAGATGGCGCTACCGATGTTGGATTGCAGTTGTTCGATTATCCCGCTATCCACGTGGCGCTGGCCAATGGGGTGAGTTATCCGGTACCCATTGAAAATGGCGCGGGCGCATTGAAATTTATTGCCCGTATGTACACCCCTCATGGCGCCCCAACGGCGGGTAAATTCAGCTCCGCGGTCACGTTGAACGTGACCTATAACTAACCCCGATTTAAGGCAAACAACGTGTTAAAATTTTTATATTCCACCCTGTTATTGCTGGGGCTGTTTCCGCTGGCGGTCCAGGCGGTTTGTCATCGTACCGACGACACCCCGTCGCAATCTTATGTTGCGATGCCGCAGCAGCTACTGGTCTCCAGTAAAAATTATGCGCCGGGCGAGATCCTTTATGACTCCGGATATATGTCCGGCGGCACGACAACTATCAAGAACTGTGCGGGGACTTATTACGTCGGCTTTCACTACGCCGGCGCGTTAACCACCGCCAGCCCGCTGCAGGATAATGTCTATCCGTTGACCAATGGTTCAACCGCCACCGGGCTCGGTATTCGCGTCTATACCATTAATCAGGCAGGCCCGTTTGATGACGAACGGGCGATCGATAACAGCTGGCAGGAACACGATGCCGGGGCGGGCTCCGACCACACCCTCAACAATTCCGCTTATCGGGTGCAAATTATCGCCACCGGCGGGCCGATAACCAGCGGCACGTTTAACGTACCGAGCCCGCTGGCGCGGGTCGATTATCGCGAAACGCAGAGTATTGATAGCAGCGATGGCGACATCGCCTCCACGCTGACGCTGTCGACCACCACGGTTGAAGTACATGCGATGGGCTGTACGGCTTCAGTCTCTTCTTTGCTTTTTGATATGGGGAGTGTCGATGTCTCTTCGTTTGATAACCAGCAAACGGTAGAAGGACCTGAACAGAGCGTGGGGCTTTCATGCGAACCGGGAACTAACGTAACGCTGAAATTTAGTGGCGCGGTGGCGTCGGGAGACAATGACAACGGTTCGGTCTTCGCACTGACCGACGCTGGCTCTGACGGCGTAGCGACCGGCGTTGGCGTGAAAATCCTAACCTATAATCCGAATCGACAATCTTTTATTTCTCTACCTATTGGCCAGACGTTTGGCGTCTTTAGCTCCGATCGTGACGCGGCGGCGGCGGCAAATAGCGGACAGGATGCCGATGGCAATGCCATTTCCGATATTGGCTCCGCAACGACCTATAGCGATGATGCGAATAGGGGAGGGGCAGGGGCAAGTGAAGCGATCCGCTTCCGGGCGGATTACTACAAAACCGGTTCGGCGGTGACCCCCGGTACCGCCAATGCCACCGGGACGATCACCCTGCAATATAACTGATGCTAAAAACAAAAAGCCTGACGATGACGCCAGGCTTTTTGTTATTTAACGCTTAATTACGCCAGGCTTTTCAGGCGGTAGATCCACTCCAGCGCCTGACGCGGGCTCAGCGAATCCGGGTCAAGATTCTCCAGCGCTTCCAGCGCCGGCGAGGTCTCTTCCGGCGCGGAGAGCAGCGACATCTGCGTACCATCAACCTGCGTGGCGGCGGCATTTGGCGAAATGCTCTCCAGCTCGCGCAGTTTCTGCCGCGCGCGCTTGATCACCTCTTTCGGCACTCCCGCCAGCGCGGCGACCGCCAGGCCATAGCTCTTGCTGGCCGCACCGTCCTGCACGCTGTGCATAAAGGCGATGGTATCGCCGTGCTCCAGCGCATCGAGGTGCACGTTGGCCACGCCTTCCATTTTTTCCGGCAACTGGGTGAGCTCGAAGTAGTGGGTGGCGAACAGGGTCAACGCCTTGATCTTATTCGCCAGATTCTCCGCGCAGGCCCACGCCAGCGACAGACCGTCGTAGGTAGACGTGCCGCGACCAATCTCGTCCATCAGCACCAGGCTGTGTTCGGTGGCGTTGTGCAGAATATTGGCGGTTTCGGTCATCTCCACCATGAAGGTGGAACGGCCGCTCGCCAGGTCATCTGCCGCGCCGACGCGGGTAAAGATGCGGTCGATCGGGCCAATTTCTAATTTCTGCGCCGGCACGTAGCTGCCGATATAGGCCAGCAGCGCAATCAGCGCGGTCTGGCGCATATAGGTACTTTTACCGCCCATGTTCGGGCCGGTGATGATCAGCATGCGGCGCTGCGGCGCCAGCTGCAGCGGGTTGGCGATAAACGGCTCTTTCAGTACCTGTTCCACTACCGGGTGACGGCCTTCGGTAATGCGAATACCGGGTTTATCGATAAAGGTCGGGCAGCAGTAGTTCAGGGTCTCAGCGCGTTCCGCGAGGTTCACCAGTACGTCCAGCTCGGCCAGCGCGCTGGCGCTGGTTTGTAAGTCGGCCAGATGCGGCAGCAGCTTTTCGAACAGGTCGTCATAGAGCTGTTTTTCCAGCGCCAGCGCCTTGCCTTTTGAAGTCAGGACCTTATCTTCGTATTCCTTCAGTTCCGGAATAATGTAGCGCTCGGCGTTTTTCAGCGTCTGGCGGCGCACGTAGTGGATCGGCGCGTGCTGGCTCTGGCCGCGGCTGATCTGGATGTAGTAACCGTGAACGGCATTGTAGCCGACCTTCAGGGTATCAAGGCCCAGCCGCTCGCGTTCGCGGATTTCCAGTTTGTCGAGATAATCGGTCGCGCCATCGGCCAGCGCCCGCCACTCATCCAGCTCTTCATTATAACCCGGAGCGATAACGCCGCCGTCACGTACCAGCACCGGCGGCGCGTCGATGATCGCGCGTTCCAGCAGTTCACGCAGTTCGGCGAACTCGCCCATTTTCTCGCGCAGCTGTTGCACCGGCTGACAGTCAACGTCGGCCAGCAGCTCGCGCAGCAGCGGCAGCTGCTGGAAGGCATGGCGCATACGGGCTAAATCGCGCGGGCGGGCGGTACGCAGCGCCAGACGCGCCAGAATACGTTCGAGATCGCCGACCTGACGCAGTACCGGCTGCAGCTCGGTATAGCGTTCCTGTAAGGCGCCAATCGTTTGTTGGCGTTCAACCAGCACCGCGGTATCGCGTACCGGCATATGCAGCCAGCGTTTGAGCATGCGGCTGCCCATCGGCGTGACCGTGCAGTCGAGTACCGAGGCAAGGGTGTTATCAACGCCACCGGCGAGATTCTGAGTGATCTCCAGATTGCGACGGGTGGCGGCATCCATAATGATGCTGTCCTGCTGGCGTTCCATAGTGATGGAGCGGATATGCGGCAGCGAGGTGCGCTGGGTATCTTTGACGTATTGCAACAGGCAGCCGGCGGCGCATAGCCCGCGCGGGGCGTTTTCGACGCCGAAGCCCACCAGATCGCGGGTGCCGAACTGCAGGTTGAGCTGCTGGCGCGCGGTGTCGATTTCGAACTCCCATAGCGGGCGACGGCGCAGGCCGCGGCGGCCTTCAATCAGTGACGATTCGGCAAAATCTTCCGCATACAGCAGTTCCGCCGGATTGGTACGTTGTAGTTCCGCCGCCATGGTCTCGCGGTCGGCCGGTTCGCTCAGGCGAAAGCGCCCGGAGCTGATATCCAGCGTCGCGTAGCCGAAGCCCTTGCTGTCCTGCCAGATGGCGGCCAGCAGGTTGTCCTGGCGCTCCTGCAGCAGCGCTTCATCGCTGATGGTGCCCGGCGTGACGATGCGTACCACTTTGCGTTCAACCGGCCCTTTGGTGGTGGCCGGATCGCCAATCTGTTCGCAAATCGCGACCGACTCGCCCTGGTTTACCAACTTTGCGAGATAGTTTTCCACCGCGTGGTGGGGAATGCCGGCCATGGGAATCGGTTCGCCCGCGGAAGCGCCGCGTTTGGTCAGCGAGATATCGAGCAGCTGCGAGGCGCGTTTGGCGTCGTCATAAAACAGCTCGTAAAAGTCGCCCATCCGGTAAAACAGCAGGATCTCCGGATGCTGAGCCTTCAGCTTCAGATACTGCTGCATCATGGGAGTGTGGTCTGATAGATCCTTGCTTGCAGACTCTTTCATATTGATTTTACTCATTTTTAAAGTCTTCTGAGTACTTATGTGACCCCAAGTGATACCCCTTTAAACTCACATAAACCCATAAATTTGTATACCAGAAGTATTCTAGCTACTATCTGGTATACACACTTGAACCACTGGTATACATTGATGAAAATGACACTCAATCAGTCGATTATAATCAATAAGTTATCTATCGACGTGAAACCGAGCCTTGATCCGCAAGGCAGAGTAGTCTACTTACCCAATCCAGAGCGAAAACCGTATCTTATCACTGATAATCACCGGGATTCACCAGTTGGTTTTGGTGTCAAAATCAGTGCAACGAAAAAGACCTATATCGTTCAGCGACGAGTCTCTTCTCCTGGCAACCGCCCTAAGACAGGGGGGAAATCCCCATCTGAGGTTATCAGGTCTACAATTGGCAATGTCTCTGATTTCGCTAATATCGATCAAGCCCGCGAGGTTGCTCGCAATTTAGTTCAAACCATGAAGTTGACCAAAAGGAACCCTAACAAGATAAAACGGGAGTCCGATGCTTCTGAACTCACTATCAGTCAAGTTTTTGCTCAATACCGCCAGCATCTGCTGGGTAGAGCGAAACCAGCTAAACCCAACACCTTGGCTGTATTAGATAAAGCAGAGAACAGGCTTTCTGAGTGGGCTGGTTTGCGAGTTAAAGATCTTACTGGTAATGAAATTCTTCGGAAGTTTGATGAGATTGCTTCAAGAGCTAGAACAGCAGCGGAACAGACCTTTAGGTGGATCAATGTTGCTGTCAGACATGCAATCGAAATTGAAGCCAGCAATGCCCAGACCCAGCAACGACAACCCTCCTTGTCCTACAATCCATTCTCTATCTTGAAAGTTCAGAAGAAGTTTAGGACTCGTTCTGAGCTTGAGGATAGCTATCGTGCGAAAGGTGTTCGAAACCCACTTTCTCCGAAAGATACACTTGGTCGGTTCTTGACTGCATTACATAATAAGAGAAGCTTCAACCGCCTTGGGTGCGATTATCTGCTACTCACCGTTCTCTTAGGTGCTCGTAAGGAAGAAACAGCATCTTTATGTTGGAGGGAAGCTCTAACCAATGAAGAAGCAAAAACGACAAGCTATGTTGACCTGAGTAACAGAACTATCCGTTTTTACGACACTAAGAATCGAAACGATCACGAGCTTCCGATTTGTGATGCCGTCAAAAGAATTTTGGAAGATAGAAGAGACATAGTAAACGATACGGGAACCCGGAAGGACAAACAGAAGTGGGTTTTCCCGGCCCGTTCTTCTCGAAGTAAAGTTGGTCACTATTCCGATAGCAAAAGTCTAAGAGAATATATCTGCCAAGAGGCGGGAATCCTGAAGCTTGGTATGCATGATCTACGAAGGACATTTGGTAGGGTTGCTGAAGAACTTGTTTCATATGCCGTCGTTAAGAGATTGCTCAATCACAGAAATACAACAGATCCAACAGAAAGGTATGCAGAACCTGATCAAGAACGGATTTTTGAAGCATTACAAAGGATTGAGTTGCATATGCTTATGACTGCTCCTAAATTATACAATGTGTTACTTGCTTCGGCTAAGTATCCTCCATTACCTGAAACGAGGGAGTGAAGATGAGTGTGGTGGAAGTTTTGCGGGAGTATTCAGAGGTATGGAAACTATTTGGTCAAATGCCTGATTCTGCCACTGTAAATAGTGAGCTTGCTTCTGTCTTTCTTGGCATAAGCATCAAAACCCTTGCCCGATATAGACAAAATGGGGGAGGACCACCTTATATCCAATACCAAGCAGAAGATACGAAAGCGAGAAATCAGCGGGTTCTCTATGTATTAGGTGATCTGCGAGTTTGGAGAGATATCCATAAAGTAAGTAGTTCAATGCATGGTGCTCAGGTTCGTGGTTTGGCTTTTACATCATTGACCGACTTTATAGAAGAACATCCTTTTATCGTCAGAAGTAAAATTATTCAAAAAAGAAAAATTAAACGGTTAGGAGTTAGCAAATCAGAAACTGAGATATACGATGATGTTATCTTAGGGCATATACTCTGTGTGGAAGAAACAGTTTTAACAGGTGAATTATCTAATAACGGTTTGCAAGTTATTTGGATTTCAATTGAAGAAGCTTTAAAGAAACATTGGGAACATAAAGATGATAAAAATATATTCTTAAAATGTTTTAAGTTGTGCGCAGAAGAAATTATTACAAATGCAGAAATAATTAGCGATTATGATTTTTTAAAACAGCAATTGAGGTGATAATGAAAATTACACAAATGGAGATCAAAGGTTTTAAGAGCTTTGATAATGTAGGGCAAACTATAAATATAAATTCATTCACCAGCTTAATTGGAGGGAACGGAACAGGGAAAACGGCAGTTTTACTCGCATTAACAAGAATGTTTGGCGTCAAAAGCTCCGATAGAATTATTCAAGTTGATGATTTTTATGTTCCTCCTGGGGATGAAATCGATACTCAAGATGAAAGAGAGCTATCAGTTCGTGTAAAATTCGAATTCGCAGATTTGGAAGATGGTGAGGACAATACAGTTGCAGATTTCTTTAAGCATTTAGTTTCAAGTGAAGCGGCAGAGATCCCATACTGTACTGCAAAATTAAAAGCAAAATGGACAAAGACTAACCTTGCAGAAGGAGATATAGAAAGCGACCTAGTGTGGGAAATCGGGGAGTATGAAAAAAATATAACAGCATATGAAAGATCGAAAATTCATGTTCATTATGTCCCTGCATACCGAGATCCTGCCCAACAACTGAAGCAAACAGCCGGAACCATCATGCACCGTCTGATAAATGCAGTTGAATGGTCTGATCAAATGGCGTCAACAGTTGATGAGGTTGCTGTATCAATCGGAAACCAGTTCCAAGAAGAAGTTGGGGTTCAGACGATAACATCGTCATTAGGTAGAAATTGGAAAACCCTCTTCACTGGGGGTTACTTTGAAAAGCTTCAAATTAAGCCAGTAGTGAATGGAATTGAAGATGTATTAAAACATATCGACACTGTCTTTTTACCCAGTCCAGATACACAACCATTACCAACTGAAAGATTGAGTGATGGTATGAAATCATTATTTTATTTATCTTTAGTCAAATCTGCGTTTGACATTGAAGATGAGATAATCAATTCTGATGGGAAAAAGTTATCAATATCAGTAGAAGCATTAGACCCCCCAAATCTAACTATAATATTAATAGAAGAACCTGAAAACCACCTTTCACCTCAATATTTAGGAAGGATAGTTAAACTGTGTGAAGAGATATCAGAGAATGATCGGGCACAGGTAGTTTTGACTACACATGCACCATCTTTACTTAATAGGGTGGAGCCAGAGAATATAAGATATTTCCGTCTTCATGATAATAAAAATACAATTGTCAAAGAAATATTATTACCAAGGGAAGATAAAGATGATGCCGAGAATGTTGATACTTTTACATATGTTAAGGAAGCTGTAAAAGCATATCCGGAAATTTATTTTGCAAAAGTTGTTATACTTGGTGAAGGTGATAGTGAAGAGATCGTCATTCCTAAAATAGCACAAGTAAATGGAATAGAGCTTGACACTTCATTAATAACATTTGCACCATTGGGTGGTCGATATGTTAATCATTTTTGGAAACTTCTAAATGAGCTTTCAATTCCTCATGTAACTCTTCTCGATTATGATTTCAGGAGAGGGGGTGGAGGTTGGGGAAGGATTAAATACGCGGTAAAACAACTTATTTCAATTGGAGTAGACAAGAATATATTGCTTAAAATGAGTGATGGGGTTTTGTCTGACGAAGATTTAGAAGTAATGCATTCATGGGATGAAGATAGGGATGAAGAAATTGCATGGATAGAGTCGTTAAAGGAATATGGTGTGTACTTTTCCTTCCCTTATGATTTAGATTGGCTAATGCTAAATGAATTCTTTGAGGATTACAAAAAATTTGTACCTGAAAATGGAGGACCAAGATTGCCAAAGGATGATGATCCTGAATATAACAAGAAAGTTAAAGCTGCAATAGCTTCAGTTTTGAAAAAAGAAGAAAAAGATATTGATATTAGTAAGTTTGATGACTTCGAGAAGTACTTTTGGTACCGCTACTTATTTTTAGGAAGAGGTAAGCCATTATCGCATAATTATGTTCTATCAAAAATGGAAGACGATAAGTTAAGAGATAACAGTCCTGAAGTTCTCAATGAACTTATCGAAACAGTAAGAGGTCTTCTGTGATGCCAATAATAAAAGATGATGATTGGGTTCTAAAAGACATCCAAGAAGTAGAAGACGAGGCTATGAAAGTAATACGGAATAGCACAGAACATAATCTTGTTCTTGCTGGTCCCGGTGCAGGTAAAACCGAGTTATTAGCTCAGAAAGCATGTTTCTTAATTGAGACAGGAAAGTGCAGGGATAAAAGAATAATTGCATTGTCCTTTAAAAAAGATGCTGCGCAAAATCTTCAAGATCGAGTTAACTCACGACTTGACTTGAAATATAGACAAAAGTTTGAGTCAACGACATTCGATGCATTTTGTAAAAGCATTGTAGATAGATTTAAGAGTACACTTCCAGTGGCGTATCGGCCTTCAGATGATTATGAAATATATTTTCCTGAAAATAAAAAATTCGTAGAAGAGGTTAAACGAGATGCCGTTGGTTTTGAGGGACTAACTGCGGAGGAACTTAAGAAATTAAAACATAACAATTTCGAAAATAATTATATTGTTAGGCCTTATAAAAAGGGTGAAGAGCATTCGGTAGATGCTCGTATTAAACGATTTGTTTGGTTCCGTTTATTGGAGGGAAAATCCAAAGTTTCGTTTAAAATGATAAACTTCCTTGCGAATTATATCATAAGAAACAATAAGTTCCTTTCAAATGCTATTAATTCGACTTACGAATATGCTTTCATTGATGAGTTTCAAGATACTACTTATCAACAATACGAAATTTTCAAAAGTATTTTTTTAGATAAAAAAATAAAAATAACAGCTGTAGGTGATACTAAACAAAGAATAATGGGATGGGCGGGAGCATTGCATAGTGCATTTGAGATTTTTAAAAATGACTTTGCGATTGAACATCATAATGAATTATTGAGTAATAGAAGATCGCTGAAAAATCTTATAAGTTATCAACGCATGATGGAGGCATTCATGAATCATGCTGATAACAAACCTGAGATGGAGTTAATCGAGAATGAAGGTTCAGCAAAGTTAATACAATTTGATGAAAGCAATATAGAAGGGGCATACATAGCATTATGTATCCAAAAATGGATTGAAAAAGGGGTTGATGAAAGAGAAATATGTATCTTATTCAGAAATCCGTCTAAGCATTACACGGATAAAATCATCTCATCTCTACAAGACTTGGATATAAAGTGCCGCATCGAGAATACCTATCAGGAACTACTCAATGAAGCAATAGTTCAGTTAATCTTAAAAATGCTAATGTTTACCTGCGATAAAAAGTCTATTGAAGGCTGGAATTCTACAATGGAACTTTTATGCAACATAAGAGGGGTAAATAAAAGCAGAGATATTACTCGTTTGGAAAAAGAGCTTAGTCGTTTTATAAAATCGAACAAGGACATCAATGGAAATGTTGTTGATTATATATATGGATTAATAAGTATATTTGGTATCGATGAGATCAAGTCTTACTTCCCACAATATATAAATGGAAATGGCTTGGACTATACTATTAATTCTCTTTCACAACATCTGGAAACTTTAGGTATCAAAGATAATAAATTAGCAGCTATTGATATGTTACTCGGAAATAAAACGATACCACTTATGACGATTCATAAAAGTAAAGGTTTGGAGTTTAAAAAAGTCATCGTCGTAGGTCTTGAACCTGGTGCGTATTTTGGCGATGAAGAAGAGCAGATAGAAAATCAAAAAACAGTCTTTGTGGCATTTTCACGAGCGATTGAAGAGGTCATATTAACTCGCTGTGCAAAAAGAGCTAACTGGTGGGATGAAGTATGTTCACAAAATTTTTCTGAGATCCCATTGATAACGGATATGCTAACCTATTGTGGTCTTGAAGCTGAGATTTATAAAGATTAATCATGGGATGGCGATTTTATATCGCCATCAGACTTAGTTTGCTTTGTGCATGTTAAACTTAAAATTGTTTCCTATTTCGTTAATAACTTCCAGTGTTAACTGACTCTTTGTGGTTTGAATTATTTTATAGGCTTGGTTTTTCCCATCTGCCATACTCTCATCAATAGTTGGTAACTTTTTATTGTTTACCACCTCTATTTTCAGTGGATCAAGATCTTTGTTATTTAAAACCAGCTTCATGGGTTTTGTTTTTAAGCTATTTAATGATGTAATTAACTCATTATCATATAGTTGCCAATCACCAGCACCGTCAGAAAGATAGTCTATGAATATATGATCACCTGGAGCATAAGAGTCAATAGAGATACTGCCATGAAAGTTGTATTTTCCATTAGAGAAGAAGGTCGTTTTTCCATTAACCCTAACGGTATTACCTTTTACAGTGTAAGAGTAATCAGATAGCCAGCTTCCTACAATGCTGTCATATCTCTGAGTAGAAGGGGAGGTCGGGTTGTAGTGCGCATAGATTGCGAATGCTGTCGCAATAATCCCGCATAAAGAACCTATAACTCCTATTAACTTTAAAAATGCAGAAGTTTTTCGTCCCATGAAACATTGCCCATATAATATAGCTCGTTAGATCAGTGATTTTATCATCATATAGTGTCCATTAACATAGTTGTTTAAATTTTCGTACACCGTACATTTCAATATTTACTAATTCCTGATTTGTACTTTACAAAACAAATTACACTTTTCTATTATTCATTTTATATCAATAAGTTACTAACTAAGGTAAATATAGGGGGTTATATATTCACCTTAAGGTGAATATATGGCCGATTGCTTTATTAAAGCCACGAGTAATAAGGTCATTGAAAATAATAGAAAATAAATTTGTAACTTGCTAAAAAATTATGTTACCTATAAATAAAAAAATAAATTGTGGGGTAATAATGAATAGGAGATATTCAGTAAAGAAGTTAATGGCGAGTGATGGAAGCAGATTTTGTATGATTTTGGATTCAAAAAACGGTTTGCCATTGTATTATCAAAATATATATCTTGGTTTGCTATATAAGCAAAAGAATAAGTCATTTAATACAGTATTGAGAAATGCTTACACTTTGATTGCTTTTGAAAATTATCTAATAGAATCAAATATAAATCTTATCGAAAGAATTAAATCTAAGACCTTCCTTAGCTTTACTGAAATCTATTCATTGTCAGAACAACTTAGAGTTAAAAATAAAAAACAAAAAGTTATAGATATAAAAGAGTATAAAAAGATCAATCAAGAAAATCTTCATTATAGATTGACAGTAATTAGTTCCTACATTTCTTGGATTTATGAATCATATTTTAGCACTACAATATATGATACAAACATTATATTAAAAAGTGTTAATTTACTTTTTCGTAAACATAAACCTAAATTAAACTCTCAACTCTATTTGAATAATGATTTTAAATCATTAGAAAAAGAGAGCTTAGACATTTTATTGCAATGTTTAGAACCTGAAAGCCAATACAATCCATTTGTCGATATCAGTTGCCGTAAAAGAAATCAACTCATAATCCTCATTCTTCAGGAAACTGGAATGCGAGGGGGTGAGCTATTGAACTTGAAAATTTCTGATTTTAACAAGGAGAAAAGATATCTTAAAGTTTGTAAAAGAGTGAATGACCCAGCAGATCCAAGGGTTTTTCAACCACTTGTTAAAACATTTGAACGAGAATTAAATATTAGCAAAAAATTGTCTATGCAAATCTCTTCATATATAGACAATGATAGGTCTTTGTATTCGAAAAGCTTAAATCATAATTACTTATTTATTACTCAAAAATCTGGTCCTACGGAAGGGTTTCCTCTATCAATAAGTGCATATCATAAGGTAATTAAGCAAATAAGTAGAATTGAATTCAATGGAGTATCTTTTCAAAATTTCACAGGGCATTGTCTACGGCATACATGGAACTATATTTACAGTTTGAAATACATAGGGGTCACTGATCAATACAGATTGACCCAATTAGATAGAATCAGATGCATAAGAATGGGGTGGAAAATGAACTCCAAAACGGCTTTGATTTACAATAATCGTTATATTAGCGAAGAAACTTTAAAAGCTTTTGAAGAGGCAGACTTGGTAAATAATAAAATCATAAATAAAATTGAAGGAGAAATAGATGAAAGCATTAATGTTAGAAAATTACTTGGTATTAAAAGCAAAAGATAGCAGAAATAATTTTAGTTTAAATGACAGTGTTTGGTTTCTGAGCAAAGATGTTAAATTAAATTTCTCATATTTTGAAAGCAACATTAATGCTAACTTATTAGCATCTATAAAAGATACACTTGCATATACTGCTGTTAATTTTAGTTCAGCTTATGCCAGAAAGTTTTTCTTTTCTATAAAGAAACTTGTTGTTTTTAATCAAGGGAAGTTGGACAAATTTGATTATGGGTTACTAAATAGATTTTACAATGCGTATTACAAAATAAGTTATACACATGTTGAAAGTTTAAAGTACTTTTTAATAAAACATTATGAGCTAAATGATGAATTCTTAGATCAAGAAATGCTGGATTTGATTTCCAAATGGAAAGTAACTAAGCCCAACAAGACAACTGCCTATATTGAGCGTAAAGAGTCGTTAAGACCATTATCAGAGTATGAATTGAAGAATCTAATCGGGTGTATGACAAAGGAATACAAGGAGGGAAGTATGACTATGAATGACTACCTTTTAGTCATGCTAATGATATATTCAGGTAGAAGACCAATGCAGATAGCCCAATTAAAAAGGAAGGATCTCTATGTCAAAAAAAATGGTAATTATTTAAACATACCCAGATTAAAGCAAGGAGATAGTTTCAGAACAGAATTTTCCGAATTGTGTATAGGGGATAATTTGTTCAATTCACTATCAGAACTAAAATCAGTAGTTAAAGTTTTTGTGCAGAGTGAGGTAGGAGATATATTAACTGAAGAGGAATTAAACAATTTACCCCTCTTTATTGATCCTTGTTTTTTTAATTCGGCTTACAAGCTTGATGAATTATATGAAAACAATTTCTTCAATTTGCATATGAGTTCTAAGAGAATAACCCGTAGGGTTCAGGCCGTTTGCAAGAGAGTAAGTAAAGATAAAAATAAAAAAATTAACTCTCGTCAACTTAGGGTTACATTAGCCACAAGGCTTGCACTTAAAGGTTATGGATTAGGAACGATAGCAAAAGCTTTAGATCATAGCAATTTGAAATCAGTATTGTCATATGCAAAAAACAATGAAGAGTTTTCATTCAGAATTGATCAGGCGATAAATGATTCAGTAAGTCCTTATATCGCTTCATTTTCAAAAAAAAGTGACGACATTACACTTGGATTGGTTGACGATTTGATAATCATAAAAGAGCTTACTAAAGAATTAATAGCAGGTTATACGAAGCAAGCAGAGTTTGAAATTCTAACGGACTTTTCCTCAATCTTAGAATGCAAAATAAATAAAATAGTTGAATTGCTCAACTGGGAGGGCATGAATAATGAGTTATTATAAGAATTATGAAGTCTTAGCTAATGAAGTAAAGACACAGGCAAAAAAAGAAAATATTATAAATTGGGATGATTTGTCATGGGGTAAAGGGGTTTCATTTAAAAATAACAATCACATAAAAAGATACAACGAAATGGGAGAGCATTTTCAACAATTATCTAAAGTTATTATATACAGAGAATGCTTCCCTAATGTGGGCAAATCTTTGCTTTATTTAGCAACAATAAAAATAATGGAATATTCATTTATTAATATGAAAATAGAGCCACACATTGTCAATATTAACCCAGACATTATTAACGATATAATACTTCAAGGTGAAAAGAAATTCTCAAATGATCGGGCAGGGGCTATTGAGAAAGCATTAAAAAATATTTTAGATGTATTGGCTATCAATAACATAGTGAATCCAAAGCTTAGTAAGTTTAACTCCAGAGTGAGAAAAAATAGAAATAAAGCTATCAGAGATATTCCAGAACAAAATAGAGTTAAAAATAAATTACCAGAAGATAAAGTGATAGATCTTGTTGGTCGGGTTTTTAGTTCTAATGATAAAAGTCAAAGAGATATATTTACTACATCTATCATCGCACTGCTTCTTTGTGCTCCAACACGAATATCTGAGGTATTGAGCCTTGAAGTTGATTGTGAAGTAGAAGGGAAAGATAAAGAGGGGAAAGGAACCTATGGCATTCGTTATCATAGTGCAAAAGGCTATGGAGAAAGTATCAAGTGGGTTCCAAGGAATATGCACTCAATAGCAAAATTATCCATTCAAAGATTAAAGGTATTATCAAGGATGGCAAGGTGTATAGCAAGCATACGAGAAAAAGGGGAGTTGGAGTTCTATAATAGTTTAGATACTGAAGAGAATGGAAGATATTTTCATGAAAAGTTGTATGAACTTTTAAATATAGATAGTAAGAAGTGCTTCAATGCTAAAACCAAAAATATTTTAATGCGGGTTGAGAGTGGGGTCCTTAGTGCAAAGGAGTTTTGGAATGAAGTTTTTAATTATAATGATAAAACTAAACCCTGGGATATATTTTCAAAAACGATAAAACTTAGTAATAGATTATTACTCCTAAATAAAGACCAATTACATTTGAAAAAAGGAGTCGATTTATTCTGTATCTTGCCCACAAGTGATAAGATATTTTATTCTGACTTTAAAAAAAGGTCAGGAAAGGAGACTACTTTAAATTTTTTTCAACGGCACAAGGCATTACATCCTAATGGTATGAAAGAGATTTTTAGTAGTCATCAGCCAAGACACCTTTTAAATACTCTTGCTCAAAGAGCTATGCTTTCTGATATAGAAATAGCTTTTTGGTCAGGGAGGAAAAATGTTGAACAAAATAATGTGTATGACAACCGAACTTGGGAGGAGTTGAGACAAAACGAACGAAGAGTATTGTTTGCTGATGAAATGATTTCGGAGTTAGGTGGAGGAAGTAAGGAAGAAATCATTTGCAAACTTAAGGACCATTTAAAAACGCTTGAAGAAAAAAACAATTTATACAGAAGCCAATATAATTCACAGAAAGCAAACTATGTTGAAAGAGAAATTCAAGAAGTTGGTAGAATTATAAATCATATTGTTAGTTATTATCTTAGAGGAGAACATAATGAGTAAAAAGTTTAACAAGGAAGATATTGAATTCGTTCTCGATAAAATAAATGACTGGGAAGGTGATTTAACCTGGGTTAGTCTTTGTGATTCCGTAGAGGAACATTTCGGTAAAAAACCAACGAGACAGGCTCTTTCAAGACATACAGTAATAGCTTATGCATATCAGCAGAAAAAGAGAATTAAAGGTGAAACTGTTAAGCATATTAAAAGTCCTCAAAGTCTTGCCTATGCTTCGAATAAAATAAATAAATTAGAAAAAGAAAATTCTAGGTTAGTTAGTGAAAATAACAGGCTTCTACTTATGGTTAGAGATCTTCAAATGATTGCATATGGTAAATGTATTAGAGAAGATCAAATTTTTCCTGAAAATAAAAAATAATTTTAATATTAATAGGTTTTGTCTATTGATGTTTTTTAAATATGTGGTAATTATATATGTATTGTCAGGAAGACAAAATCAAATTTTGCAAGGATGCAACTTATGAACAAAACCAATTATAATTCAGTGATGACACTGGAAGAACAGCTTGTTGTCATTGTAGATAAATACATATCAAAACGGTACCTGTCGCACGATAAATGTTTCTCGTACCAGCTTTACCTCCTTTTCGTAGGATATCATTTAAAGTATTTCTACCCAAGACAGCTATATACTCGTTCTACTCGCAACATAGACAACATTATGACGATGTTCAGTTCTGTATACAAATGCCTGACGAGTAATCTTTTACAGCGATTAAACAATAAGGAAGCTGTTCTCCGTGAACTAAATTCTCTTGTTAACTACATTGATAGCAATCAAGAAAGAGCCGAAGGGATCTATACTGTTGTAAAAGCACAGTATGAAATGAAAATTATCGAGAACGAGTTGACCCATGAAGTTGTTAGGGTAAGAAATGTACGTTTATAAGCAATAAAAAAGCCCCTGGTACAGGGGCTAAATGAAGCGGTTTGTTGGATGCAGTTACTGAACTTCTTTCCATACACCTTCTGCTTTAACTAATTTTACAGGTTTAGTCTGTTTCATATTACTAATGGATGCATCGACAATGCAGTTATAAACATTGTTTGCTTCCTCTCGGCAGCTAACTTTCTTCACATAATCGATTCTTAAAAGATCCTTTTCTGAAACTCTTGAATCAAAAGCTTTCATACTTGCGTTTGTTCTATCTACAACACTTTTGAAAGCATTATAAATATCTTTTTCTGATGGTTCGCTATTACAGGCTGTTAATAGAAGAGTAGAAAGAATGATAGTAAGGATAGAGTATGTTTTCATTATAAATCCCTTTTGTTCTAAATTAATGTTGGTGTGTGAAAACTGCTCTGTGTGCAAATTTCTTGCGCAAATAGAATCTTAAAGAAATTGCTGATGCAAAATAGATAACGACGGTTAATATAAAGTTTTGACTAATAGCAAATATGAAGAAAGCAATTGCTAACAGCACAATTCCTATCAGTACAGCTAACCAAGCTGATATGGCTCCATATGCAATAGATGAATGACACCCCGTACAGATACGAACTCCAAAAGGACTCTCTTTGAAGCAAAATGGACACTTTATTGTTTCGTTATTCATACAAACTCCGTTTATTCAATTGGTTCCTGATACTGCAAATTGTCAGGCTCTTCAGGGATTTTCGATGGCTGGCTGGCTAAAGTAAAATCACTTGTACCGATCGATGATGTTGTACGTGATAGTTAAAACCTATCATTAATATAAAATCGATCAGTTATACCGATCTATATCTGAAACTAAAATTTTAGAAAGAATGGTGAATTGAGATTTAAATGTAGCTAACTTTATGTTAATGCTTTAGTTTTTTAGATATGATTAGGTTTTTCCGAAGGGGGATAACGGCTAAAATCTGGTGAAAATGGAAATGGCTATGAAGCAAGCTGGAACCGTAGTTTTTGAACAGAAGTGCTATATGCTTCACAAAAGGGAGCCAGTTTTGGGTCTTTGATTGTCTGTAATCTGATTCTTCTGCTACTGGAGGGAAACGATTCTTTCTTATCTCAGCTTCTAATGCAGAAATCTTTTCAGCAATGGTTTGTATATCTTTGGGTACAAATTGCTTTTCTGCTTTTTCTTCAATAACTGTCTTAGTTTCACTTGCAGGTATACTTTCATTTTTTATGAACAGGTTATTATCTCTTTCTGGCTGGTAGTTCAGCTTCTTCTGTAAATTGTTCCAGGAGTAAGTTTTGCCAAGTTGAGAAGCTTTAAATGCGATTCCGTTAAACACAAACGATAATCCATTCATTCGGCCAGTGGTCGCTATGTTAGCTGTCCATGAAATTTTTGCATCTTCAAGTCTTAACAGGAACGTTTCAACATCTGGTGAATCTGCCAAACTTCTATCAAGAATGCTCTGTAATTGCTTCTTGTTGCAGATCTCACCTGTTCTTTCCTCATACATTACTTCATTCCGGGAAATTTTTTTTGCTTTTTTTGTTTCTTTGCCAGTAGCCGTTGATTTTAGTGGTTCAGGGCCTTTGGTGATTGTGAGACCGTACTTTATTTCAAGTTCCTGGATTATACGACCGCTTTTAAGGCTTTCATGCCTACCAAGATGAACCTTACTCGATACTGAATCTATTCGGTTAGCAATGATGTGTATGTGCTGACCTGCACTGTCATTAGTCCTGATCTGTTTTTAATCCCAGAGAAATTACACCAGCGGAAAAGGGGTTTTCAGGATCGTCAAATGATATTTTATAAATAATACTATTTTCGCTATCCGCTAAAATCTCTTCAATCACAGGTATATATTTATCGTGACTACATATGTTTTTTTCATAATTATAGTCAGCTAAGGTCGCGGCAATTAAGTCTGGGACTCGGTTGTAAGAGTCATACCATACCTTACCTTCTGCTTCTGGTAGCCCAAATACAAATTTTTCCTTATATTCTTCATCGATGTTATACATAAGGATATGATAAGTATTGTATGCCAAATCATATATAATTGGTTTGGAAAACTTCGCTATTTTATAGCTTAACATTGCATCTCTATCAGAAAACCAACCGATAGTATCGATTTTAATTTCTTGTGATATTTGAAATGCAATATATGCAGTGAGCGATGATATTATCTCAATATCTCTTATAGCCTTTAAATTAGCACCGGGCTTATCTAATTCAGTCAACACAAGTTGTAAATTTTTTATTAGTTGTTTGAAATATTTTTTCTCGCCTTGATTCTCTATCCATATATTTATTTGTTTTATGGCCATTTTATATCGTGTTTTGAGCATTTCTCGCTCATTCAGTGGGTCGAGTTTTCTATCTTTTGATAGTAAAATGGATAAGTTAAGTATTTCACTTTTCTTTATAAAATTAATAAATTCTTTGTTTATTCTTTTAAGCTTTTTTGTATCTTTAAAAGATAGGGAATCAATTCTTTTCCCCAATTCAAAAAAATCCTCAGCATAGGGACATATTGAGAAAGTCACTACATCGTTGGGTTTATTTTTATCATATAATACATAATCACTGAAGATCATCCATTTTGTAATGTGACTATTTTTTTCAAAAAATTTTTTTATTTTAATATTGTTTGATTGATTAAATGTGCTATCAAATGCCACCAAGAAATTATGAAAAATAAATCCAGCATCATCTTGTCCATGATGTGATATCCCTGTATTCAACTCTTCTAATTTCATCACTATATCCTTTAGTTATTGTAAATTTAGATTGATAAATGCTTAATTAATCTGTTTTGGTTGTTAAGGTTTCACTACTCTCATTATCAACATACTACTAAATATTAGAAATGTATCCCATTAGTAAACCAGAACCAATGTTTGTATAAACTTGTGTTTATATTTCAACAACTTAACTAATAAAAAATGGTACTGCTGCATCATTGGGGTATGGGCGTCTAAATTGTCGATTGTGCTCATAGGGTGTTATCCAGGTCCCTGATTTTTAATAGAGTGCGATTTTATTATTGTCGTCGTTATCGCATGAGGAAGACATGATAACGGAGATAGGCATTTGAGGGAAAGTGACGAAGTAGATGCAGCGATCCTGATTCCACTTCGCGAACGCGCGGCCATCGCTAAGCTGGCCGCGCGTGACGTTCAGGGCGCCAGATAAACCTGTGGAATCGCTTTTTCCGGATGCTGGCCGAGGCGCACGTCCGCGCCGTACCAGCGGCTAATGATTTCCTGCTGGATAACCTGATGCGGCGTGCCCTGCGCCACCACCTGTCCCTGGTGCAGCAGCAGAATCTGGTCGGCCCACAGGGCGGCGAGGTTGAGATCGTGCAGCACCACGCAGACATGTAGCTGGCCGGAAGCGGTCAGCCGCTTGAGCAGGCGTAACAGATGCTGCTGGTAATAGAGATCCAGCGCCGAGGTGGGTTCATCCAGAAACAGCCATCCCTGCGGCGCGCCGTTTTGCCACAGCTGCGCGAGACAGCGGGCCAGCTGTACCCGCTGCTGCTCGCCGCCGGAAAGCGACGGATAGCGCCTGCCGCGCAAATGATCGCAGCCGGTTTCCGCCATAACATCGCGCAGAGTCTGCGGACTGGCGGTCGCTTCCCACGGCGAGCGCCCCATGGCGATAACCGTTTCCACCGTCCAGTCGGCCTGGAGTTGAGTGCGCTGCAACATCACCGCCCGGCGGCGCGATAGCGCCTGCGGCGACCAACGCTCCAGCGCTTTGCCGTCCATCATGCGTTCGCCGCTATCCGGGGTAAGGAAGCCGGTTAGCAGCCGCAGCAGGGTGGATTTGCCCGCGCCGTTCGGGCCGATCAGCGCGGTCATCTCGCCGCCGCGAAGCGTCAGCGAAACCTGGTCAATCACCTGACGTTGGCCGAGCCGCAGCGACAGCCCTTGCGCCCGATAGTCTTTATCCATGGATTGGTTTCTCCCGACGAAATATCAGCCACAGGAACCACGGCGCGCCGAGCAGGCTGGTCAGCAGCCCCACCGGCATCTCCGCCGGCGCGGCGACGGTGCGCGCCAGGGTATCGGCAATCAACAGCAGAATCGCGCCCGCCAGCAGCGAGCCAGGGATAAGCCCGCGGTGGTCCGCCCCCAGCCACATTCGCATCAGATGCGGCACCACCAGGCCGATAAAGCCGATGACGCCGCTTATCGCCACCGCCGCGGCGACCAGCACCGCGCTGCATAACAACAGCAGCCGCTGTAGCGCCCGCACGTTAACGCCGAGATAGTGCGCCTCTTCATCGCCGAGTTGCAGCAGGTTAAGGCGTGACGCCATCCTCCACACCGCTATTGACGCCGGAATAATCAGGCTGGCCGCCACCAGCAGCGTCGGCCATTCGGCTTGGCCGAGGCTTCCCATCCCCCACAGCGACAGCTGGCGTAGCTGAGCATCGTTGCTTAGCCAGGCCAGCACGCCGACCAGCGCGCCGCATAAGGCGTTGATGGCGATCCCCACCAGCAGCAGCCGCGACAGCGAACCGTCGCCTGCGCGGCTGAGGATAAAAATCACTGCCATCACCGCCAGGCTGCCGATAAACGCCGCCAGCATCGGCATATACAGAGCTAACAGCGCCGGCACGCTGAGCGGCAACACCAGCCAGCAGGCCACCGCCAGCGCTGCGCCGCTGCTGATACCCAGCAGCCCCGGGTCGGCGAGCGGGTTGCGAAACAGCCCCTGCATCACGCAGCCGGACAGCGCCAGCGCGGCGCCGACCAGCAGCGCCAGCAGCACTCGCGGCAGACGGATCGTCAGCCAGATATGGCGCAGGATTTCATCGCCGGAGGGCAGCAGGTTGATCAATGGCAATCGCATTGCGCCGAGGGTGGTGGCGTAGAGCGTCAATGCGACCAGCAGCAGCGTCATCAACAGCAAATGGCGAACGAGGGCAGGGCGCATCAGGGCAACTGCTCCGCTTTTTTCCGCAGTTCGAGGAGCGCCTGCGGTGTACGCGGGCCGAAGCCGAGCAGGGCCATATCGTCGATCGCCAGTAGCTGTTTATGGCGGCCAGCGGGCGTTTGCGCCAGACCGGGCAATTTCCATAACCCGCTTTCGCCGCCCATCCCCTTGAGACCATCGGCGGAAATCACCACCAGATCCGCCTGGCTTGCGGCCACGCCTTCCTGCGACATCGCGCGATAATGGTCAAAGCCCTGCATTGCGTTTTGCAGCCCGGCGGCGCGGATCGCGCCATCGGCGGCGGTGTGCTGTCCGGCCACCATGGTATTCATCCCGCCGTGGCTGAGGATAAACAGCACCCGTTTGGCGATAGGCCGTGAGGGAATGGCGGCTATCCGCTGCTTGACCTGCTGGCGCAGCACGTCGCCTGCCGGAGTTTTACCTAATGCTTTGGCAATAACGGCGATTTTGTTATCGATGGCGGCAAGGTTATCGCCGCCCGGCACGTTGACGACCGTCACCTTGCTGTCCTGCACTTTCTGCAGCACCAGCGACGGCTGCGCCTGCGCGCTGGCCAGCACCAGCTGCGGGCGTAAGGAGAGGATCCCCTCGGCGTTTAACTGCCGTAGATAGCCGACGTCCGGCAGCTTCTGCGCGGCGGCAGGCCAGGTGCTGGTGCTGTCTTTCGCCACCAGCTGCTGCCCGGCGTTCAGCGCGTAGACAATTTCGGTAACGTCGCCGCCGAGGGAAATTACCCGTTCGGCGGCCGCGCTGGCGAACAGCGGCAGTGCGGCAAGCAGTATTCCCCAACGTTTCATGCCGGCTGCCCTTCCGCGCACAGACGCGCCACCTGCGCGCGCCACTGTTGTTGCTCCGGGTGGCCTTCGCTGCGCTGGCCGTACAGCTGGGCGATTTGCGTACCGTCTTTGGCAAACAGTTCGACGCTGGTGACGTGGCCATCGGAGGTCGGTTTACGGGTGACCCAGATTTCATCCACGCTGTCTTCGCGCAGATGCAGGGTAAAGGCGCTGTTGAAGATGTTGATCCAGCCGCGCATCGGCGCCAGCTTTTCCAGCGCGCCGGTGAAGATCTGCACGCAGCCGCGGTTGCCGACGAAGATCATGATTTCATTGCCGTCCTGGCGCACCGTTTCCAGCAGTCCCGGCAGCGCATTATTGTCGATGCGGCAGGCCAGATCGTCGCTCACCAGTCGGAAGGCCTGCTGACGGGAAAGGGTGTGTTTACGCAGCAGGCCGAAGAACTGGTGCACATCGGTCATCGCGCGCCACTCCTTTTCCAGCGCCGCGGCGTCGGCGGAGTCGGCGTACTTTACGCGGTCGGCCGGGCGAATCGTCAGCGCGCCGGGCGCCGTCTCGCTGAATTTGGCTACCAGCGTTTGCCATGCCGCCATATCGGTTTTCCCGGTGGCGTAAACCTTTAGCAGCGCATCGCCGTGCGGGTCGAAGAACTGAATGCTCTGGCGGCCGTTATCGTTGAGGTGGAACACGCTCGACCACTGGCTGAGGAACAGGCGCAGGTCGAGCGCCCGCGGGTTGAGCACCAGCCCGGCGTGGCCGCTCAGGTGTTGATGGGTAAATTCGCCGACCTGCTCGTGCACCGCGTATTCGTTGCGGCAGATGCATTTGGTTTCGCCGACGCTCTCCAGGACGGCGATAATCGCCCGTACGTCGTCGTGCAGACGCACGGCATCGTGACCGACGCGCGCGGCGGTTAATTCGGCTTCGCTAATTCCCATCTCTGCGGCAATGTCGCGGGCATATTTGGCGGTGGAGCGGGCTTTGGTGGCCTGGTAGCGCTGCCACAGATCGTCGTGTGCGTTTTGCATAATTCACATCCTTCTCTACGATGAATTTCCCCGGCCCGCGGGCCGGGGGGCAGGTTTGTTATTATTCGGGCGATCAGAAATCGATATTCACGCCCAGTTGCCAGGTCCTTCCGGGCATCACAGCCAGCGCTTTATCGTTGGCATCCTGATTGGTACTGGTCTCGATGTTGCGGCTGCTCAGGTAGTCCCAGTATTTACGGTCGGTAATGTTGTAAACCCCGCCGTTGAGGCGAACGTTCTTCGCCACCTGCCAGTAAGCGGTCCAGTCCAGCATGCCGTAGCCCGGCACGCGCATATATTCGGTGCTGGAATCGGCGATGGCGGAGCCGGTGTTGTTGTAGCTCTCGCGGCTGGTGGCAGTGGCCTGTTTGCCCTTAACGAAGGTGGCGGTCAGCGCCGTACCGTAGCGCTTAGCCGGATCGTCCCACGCCACGCCGACGATCGCTTTCATCGGCGCGACGCTGTCGAGGTCGACGTATTTGTCGCCGTAGTAGCTGGATTTCGATTTCCCTTCGCTATAGCCCCAGGCGAGGGTGGCGCTCAGGCCATCCACCTGCTCAAACCAGGTGCCGAAGTTAAATTTAGTGCTGATCTCGCCGCCGTAGATATAGGCCTTATCGCGGTTCTCCGCTTGATAAATGGTGTAAATATTCGACGGGACGTTAGTGAATTTGCCCGGATTGTTGGCGCGCGAATAACGCGTATAGGCGATAAAGTTCTTATAGCTGTTGTAGAACAGCGCGGTACGCACGGTGATGCCTTCGGTGACTTCGCCCTTGATACCCCATTCAATATTGTCGCTAGTCTCGGTTTTCAGATCGTTGTTGCCGATTAGCGCGTACTGCTGGCTGCCGGCATAGCTGGAGCCCAGGTTCCACGAACCATACAGCTGGCTGGCATTCGGGAACTGCGCGCCGCGCTGGTACTGCAGATAGGTCATCAGCCGCGGCGTAATGTCGTACTGGAACGTCAGTGACGGCAGCACCTGGGTGTCGCTGTTTTTACCATACAGATTCGCCACCGAAGATTCGGTGAGCACGCTGCTGTTGGCGCTAAGATCGGACAGATCTTCCGGTTTAGTGGACTGATGCGTCACGCGTACGCCGGGAATAATCGCGAAGTTGTGGCTATCGAGATCGAAGTTGATCTGATCCTGCACGTAACCGCCGAGGGTGTAGCTACGGCTGTCCGCTTCCGGCTGCATAATTTCGCTGTAGACGCTGGGGATCGGCGACTGGCTAAATGGCCGCTGGGTTTTGGTCGTGCTGGCGTTAAAACCGGCGCTCAGGTCGTGGCGGCCGATGCTTTTCGCGAGCGCGGTCTGCAGGCCCCAGGTATCGGTATCGTAGTCGGAATTGACCGTCTGCATTTTGCGGGTGACGCTATCCGGCATCCAGGTCCAGTCGTGAGCTTCGGTATGCTGGTAGTAAACCTTGGTCGAGACGCTGTCGATGTAATCGTTCATCGGCGTCCAGTCGTCTTTCAGGCTCAGCCCCCAGCGCCGCGTCTGGTTGGTTTGGTTGGCGGTGCCGATCACGCTGTTACCGCTGGAGTCCCACGAATCGAAGTGGCTGTGGTTGGTCTTGTGATAGTAGTCGAAGGTGCTGGTGAACTTATGTTCATCATTCGGCTGCCAGATACCGGAGGCCATAAACGCGTCAGAGTGCCAGTTTGCCGGGTAAGCGTCGACGCTGCCGCTATTGTTCTCGGTTTCCTGGCCATCGCGGCGGCTGTAGACGAAAATGCCGCGCAGCGTTTCATCGCCGCCGGCGACGGTGACGCCGTTATGCCAGCTGCGGTCGGAAGAGTCGTAGCCGCTCTGATAGCCAAAGGCGCTGGTTTTGCCCGGGCGCAGATAGTCATCCGCCGATTTCGGGCGGAAGGAGACGTTGCCGCCGATTGAGCTGTTGGCGGTTTCCGTTGAAGTGGCGCCCGACTGAATATCCACGCTGCCGTACATATAGGGGTCGATATAATCGCGGCCAATGCCAAAGGTATTGAGGCCGGAACGGCCAACGTAGCCGCGACCGGTGGCGTTTGGCTGGGCAATGCCGTCAACATCGATGCCGACGCGGTTGCTTTCGAGGCCGCGGATGTTGTAGCCGGTATAGCCGCCGCGATCGAAACCGCTTTTACCGTTGCCGGAACCGCCGCTGGCGCCGGTGGCGCTGATGAGGGGTTCATAACGCATGATTGAGCCGAAGTCGTTGGCGCCTTTGTCCTGCAGTTCCTGCGCGCTCACCGAATGCTCGCTGCCGGCTTTCAGCTGTGGGGCCGGGGCGGTCACCACCATCTGTTCCGCGCTATCCGTCGTGTTATCCTGGGTCACGGCCGCGATAGCGGCATTCTGCGCGATTGCTGCGAGCAGAGAAGTCGCCAGCAGGCTTTTCTTACACCATGCTGCTGATTGAGTCGATTTGTACATTTGTAGCCACGCCTTGATAATTATTAGTATCGGCTCACGCGTTACTTCCAGAGTGCAGGTTGGTCCGTGTTTTCCCTGGCGGACAGTGGTATTCCTGATTTAGTAATTGCGAATGGTAATGATAGGTATTATCGTTTGCAACAAAATAATCATCTATTCTGAATTTTGTTTACATTCGTGCGGACGGGAGCAAGCCAACATGAGCCATAAAGCGATGATTACCATTCACTACTGTTCCCAATGCAACTGGATGCTGCGCGCCAGCTGGATGGCCCAGGAGCTGCTGCATACCTTTAGTACCGATATCGCTTCGGTCACGCTGGTGCCCGGTACCGGCGGCATTTTTACGGTGAGCGTCGATGAGGCGCTCATCTGGGAGCGCAAACGGGACGGCGGTTTCCCGGACGCTGCCGAGCTGAAACGGCGGGTGAGGGACGTCTGCTTCCCGGAAAAAGCGCTGGGGCACGTGGATAATGCCGGGAAGCAGATCTAAAACGGCTGGTTGCGATTAACGTCCTAGTTCAACGTTGACCAGTACGCTTTGTCGGCGAGTGCGAATAATAGCGACCGCCTCTTCCAGTACGCCGGGGAGATTTTCCGCCAGCGAAACCGTCAGCGCAGCCGCGCGGCAGGAGGCTGCGAGCGCGGCGAAATCTGGCGACGACGAGAACGCGGTGGCCGGGATCGCGTCCATTTTAGCAGCATAGCCGTCGGGATAGAGCGCCCGGGTGCCGCCCGCCACCGCTCCCCAGCCGCCATTGTTGCCGACCACCACCAACACGGGAAGCTTCATCACTTCCGCGATGTGATGACACACCGCCGGATTGGCAAAGAGATAGGAGCCGTCGCCCACGGCGGCGATGATAAGCTCACCCCGCCGGGCGAGCTGCAGCCCTAAGGCGATGGGCAACGCTTCACCCAGACCGCCCGCCAGCGCTTCCTGATAATAACTGTCCGCCTGAGTCAGGCCGGCGAACTGCGGCATTGTTGTCAGTTCAGAGACGATCTTCCCCTGATGTTGATTGGCAAGCTGACCCAGACAGTAGCTCAGCCAGGGTTTGCCAATCGCCCCTTTTTGGTTGGCGTGGAGGAGGGCTTCACGTTGGTTCTTCGCGTGTTGAATCAGGTTAAGCACATGCTTTTCACGTTCAGCCACCTGCCGTTGCTTCGCCGTCACATGTGGCTGGAGCGCCTCTTGTAAAAGTTCGAATACCTCGTCGGTTTCTCCGGCCAGGTTAATATCGGCGCGATAACCGCGGACGGGGTAGCGGGAAAAAAGCGGATCGGGGCCGATCTGGATCACCTTACAGCTGTCGTTGCAGCGGCTTTCTTCGATGATCCACGGGGCCTGTGAGTCGATAACGATGATGACGTCGGCGGCAGAAAGCCAGCCTTCGGGATCGCTGCCGGCCAGCATAGGATTGTCGCTGCTAAGGGTGACTTCAGTACCCCAGTATTCCACCACCGGAATAGCCCACTCCTTAACCAGGGTATTGAGCCGCGCAAAGCCTCCAGCCGTTCTCGCGCCACGCTGGGCGAAGATGACCGGCTGTCTGGCATTGGCTATCGCATCGGCGGCGCTGGCAATATCCGCCCGCGTTGGCGCGTAGCGTACCGGCTGTTGGGTTGGTTCGGCATGAAGCGCTTGTTCATCGATCGTGAACGTTTCGCATAGCGGCTCGCGCGGCAGGCTCAAATACACCGGCCCCTTTGGCAATGAACGGGCTATCGCCCATGCTCTGTCAACATGCTCGCCGATCTGATCGGCAATGCATAATTCAAAGTCCCATTTCACCGACTCGCGAATGAGCGCCGCCTGATCGCGCATCTCCTGGCCGTAGCCAATCGGCGTGTTGCGACAACCAAAGTGTGAATGCTCGCTAATTGGCGTACGTCCGCCAAAAATCAGCACCGGAATATTGCTGTTGGCCAGATTGATGACGCCGCAGGCGGCATTGGCCAGGCCTACGTTAGTGTGAACCATGACGGCCTGCACTTTCCCGCTCCCGAGATAATAGCCATGGGCCATGCCAATAGCGGCGTTCTCGTGGGGACATATCACCAGCTCCGGTACCTGTTGTCCCGTGGCGCGCATTTTGGCCCACGCTTCAATAACCGGGGGATAATCGGTACCCGAATTAATAAAAATATAGGCCACGTCGAGGGCCTGAAGCCGGTGCAGTAATAATTCAGCGGCCGATACAGTGATAGAAGTCATATTCTCTCCGGATTAACGCGATGTTATCGCCGTGATTAAAAGGTCAGGAAAATAAATGCGCCCATCGTAATGATGGAAGTAATAATACTTAGCGCCATGGTCGAGGCCATTTCTTGCTCGCCGGACTTATATTGCATAGCAATAATAATGGCGATCGAGCCCACAGGAATCGCCATCGTTAATACCACTTGTTTTATTTGCTCCATGCTGAAACCCATTTTTAACAAAATGAGGTAGCAGGCGCCGGGCACCAGAATATTACGAGCGATGACGGTAATAATGGTGGCGGAGGTGATGACAATGCTGCGAGTATAGAGCACGATGCCTGCGGCAAACAGCGCCAGTCCGCCGGAGGCCTTACCCAGCAGGCCTAGCGACATTGATACGGTTTCAGGAATATGAATATCCATTAATACTAATATCAGCGCGACAACCGGCGACCATACCACCGGCTGCTTGATGGCGTTGATGACCCGCGTGGCAAAAGAGATATTCTGGCTTTTATCCCCCGTTGCAACGGACATCAGAATCATCACTAGCGGGAGCTGGAAGACATTTTGCGTAATACTGGAAACAGTAATGAGTGAGGCGCTGACAGTGCCGAATAAAAAAGCCAGTACCGAGGTGCCAATGAAGGGAACGGCCGGCGAGCCGATGGCCAGAGCCTGTAGGGTACTGAGCGCCAGGGAGCGTTTACAGATATAACGGGCGATAGCTAAGGGAATAAGGAAACTCAGAATTAGCGCCAGGATAATGGCGATAGCGACCGGCCCCATGCTCATCACGATATGCCGCGGCGTCATGACCATATTACTGAAAATACTCAGCGGTAAAGCATACAGCATCACAATTTTATTAATATCACCAGCCTGCTGCCAGTTGAAGTCTTTGCGTTTACCGCTGATATAGCCAATGAGAACGGTAATGATAACGGGTAAAATAGCGCCGAGGATTAATAGAATGTTGTTCTGTGTCATAGTGATTTATTCTCATTATAAATTATCGTTAGGGTCAGGGTGTTGATCTATAAATATTGAGAGTGTTTCCCACGGAAATGCGCCGCTGTTGCACTATTCATTTTTTTCGTTGCTTACTGCATTCTTGACGCAAAAAGAAGCGTCAGGGAAATGTAAAAATAATTCGTTCAATGAGTAATTGTCATGGCTATGAAAATTAAACAGATACAAGCCTTTCTTACCGTCGCCAGCGAAGGAAATTTAACCCTGGCTGCGGAGAAAATGGGGATTACGCAATCCGGGCTCAGCCGATTATTGCTGACCCTGGAGGAGGATCTGAATGCCACCTTATTTGAACGACATAAGCATGGAATGGCGTTAAGTGAGTATGGCAGCGCGTTTTTACCCTATGCCATGACAATGTTGAACACGGAGAACAAAGCCAGAGAGGAAATGGCGCTGATCCGCGGGGCGGGCAAGGGGATTTTGAGAATCGGCTGCGTATCCAGTCTGTTAACCAGCCATTTTATTGATAAATTAGCCGCCTTTCATAAACGCCATCCCCAGATACACATCAAAATATTCGACCGCATTGACTCAGAGTTGTTTAAGTTGCTGCTGATGCATGAAATTGATATCGCCCTCTGCGGGCCTTTACCGCACGACGATAAAATCGTAGTTCGTGGAAAAATTAACTGGCAGGATCGTATTTGTATCATTTCAAGGCCAGGCCATCCGCTGCAAAAAGAAAAACGTCTGTCGCTTGCGGCGATGCTCGACTATCCGTGGATCATGCCGCCGCCGTTAAGCACGCCGATGCTTATCCTCGAAGATATTTTTCGCTCGCATCAGCTGCCCTGTCCGGTTCCGATTATCGAGTGCGCTTCATCCGCAGCGATAAAATCCTTTATCGCTGAGAGCGATCTTTTAACGTCAATGCCCGCCCCCGTCTATCGACTGGAAGAGAAGCTTGGATTGTTGCGCCCGCTGGAAGCGGAAGGCAGCGTGTTTGTCAGAGATTTCTATGCCTGGAGCCATTTTGGTGTGTTATCCGGAGCCGCGCTGCAGTTAATCCAGCATCTGAAGCAGTGAGATGCCCTGACAGACACAAAGGTGTATAATCAATGCATCTTATTGGCTTGAGGCTGTGACATGGGCAAACGCATCGATCGCGAAAAGAAGACTATCGGCAATATGATCAGGCTTTATCAGCGCCGCTGCCCGGATGCGCGCAACGACGGCGAACATTACCTGGCGCTTAACGCTTACGCCGACAAGCGGCTGGATAAGTGCGTATTTGGTGAAGAGAAGCCGGCCTGTAAACAGTGTCCGGTACACTGCTATCAGCCGGCGAAGCGAGAAGAGATGAAGCGGATCATGCGCTGGGCCGGGCCGCGGATGCTCTGGCGGCATCCGATTCTGACCATTCGTCACCTGATTGACGACAGGCGACCGGCGCCGGAGCTGCCAGAAAAATACCGGCCGAAAAAATAGCGGCCTTTCCACGGTTTGCGCTGCGCTTCGTCGGCACCGGGGATTGCGGTTAAAGGCTCGTAGATACTGCTATCGGTTTGCAACTTTTTCGCTTGAGAAAAACGTTTATCGCGTGTCGCTTCAGAGGATATTGCGCTCCCGTTTGATTTTTATGCAATATGTTTTCCGTGGCGCAGGGAGCGCACAAAGGGCGGCCAGTCGCCGCCGCCCTCTGTACTCCCGGGCTTTGGCCGCCAAAATCGCCACTTCGTGGTTCCTTCGACTTATCCCTACAGGCTTCGGGTCGGGCCGAGGCTGCGTCCCTGCAAGTCACGGCCCTCAGCCCGCATCCATGCGGGCTGCCCCGGCCTTCCGGGAACGTCTCAGCGATTTTGAGGCCACCAACACCGGCAGTTTCAGCCAGCATGGTGAATAAATTAAAGGCAGGCCGCACAGACCGTAGATACTGTCATCGGTTTGCAACTTTTTTTAAGGGTTTTCCCGGACGCGGCGCGTTGCGCTTTCTCCGGGCTACCAAATCGCAAAGCGCTGTAGCCCCGGTAAGCGGCAGCGCCACCGGGGGATTTTGAGATCGCCAGCACCGGCAGTTTCAGCCAGCATGGTGAATAAATTAAAGGCAGGCCGCACGTACTGTAGGTCGGATAAGCGTAGCGCCATCCGACAATTCTCCCTGCTCGCGCTGGCGTTAGCCGCCATCGGAGATCGTTGCTGACGCCCTTTGTTTCTGACCGTCACGGATAGTACTGGCGACAAAGGCCAGCACGAACAGCGCGGTAAATAGCACCACGATGGTTGGCGCCGGCGCGCTATCGAGATAAAACGACAGCCAGACGCCCGCCAGCGAACAGCCCACGGCGATTACCGTTGCCAGCAATAATGCGCTGACAAAGCGCCGCGTCAGCAGCAGAGCGATAGCGCCGGGCGCTATCAGCAGCGAAATCGACAGAATAATCCCCACCGACTTTAACGTCGCGACGATAGTCAGCGCGATCATGCACAGCAGACCATAATGCAGCAGCCCGCAGCGCAGGCCGCTGGCTTTGGCCTGATTGGGATCAAAGGCGTGCAGTAAAAAATCGCGCCACTTTAGCCCGATAATCAGCGCAATCGCCAGCGCAATCACCGCCGTTTGCCCGATATCGCTGGCGGATATTCCCAGCATATCGCCAAACAGAATATGGTCGAGATGGACCTCGGATTGAATCGCCACGTACAGCACCAGCCCGGCGCCGAACATCCCCGAGAAGACGATCCCCATGATGGTATCGCGCTTGATGCGGCTGTTATCGTCGAGAAAACCGGTGGCGACGGCGCAGAATAAGCCGGCAATAAACGCGCCGATGGCGAAGGGGATGCCGATAATGTAGGCCACCACCACGCCGGGAAACACCGCGTGGCTCATGGCATCGCCCATCAGCGCCCAGCCTTTTAATACCAGAAATACCGACAGCAGCGCGCAGGGGACGGCGACGATCGTCGCCACCAGCATCGCGTTGACCATAAACGGGAACTGTAATGGTTCAAGGAGCATCGTTAGCATGAGGCCTCCCTGGCGCGGCGGCGGTTGGCCAGCAGGCCGTGCTTCGGCGCGAAGACAAAGGTAGCTAAGAACAGCAGCGTCTGCGCCACCACGATGATGCCGCCGGTGGCGCCATCAAGGTAGTAGCTCAGCCATGCGCCGAAGAAGCTGGTCAGGCTGCCGATAGCGACGGCAATGGCCAGCAGACGCGGGAAGCGGTCGGTTAACAGCCAGGCGGTGGCGCCGGGCGTCACGACCAGACAGATGACCAGAAACGCGCCGACGGTTTGCAGCGCCGCCACGGTGCAGGCGGCCAGCAGGGTGAAAAACAGCAGCTTCAGACCGCTGGTGTTAAGGCCAATCGAGCGGGCATGGTTCTCATCGAAGAAGGTGACCATCAGGTCTTTCCACTTCAGCAACAGGATCGCCATCGAAATAAAGCCAATTGCCGCCAGCTGGATAATGTCCTCCGGAGCGATGGCGAGAATATTGCCGAGAATAATAGTTTGAATGTTCACCGAGGTCGGATTCAGCGACACCATAAACAGACCGATGCCGAAAAACGAGGAGAAAATCAGCCCGATGATGGCGTCCTCTTTAAGCCGCGAACGCTGGTTAAGAAACAGCATACTGCCTGCCGCCAGGCCGCCGGAGAGAAACGCGCCCAGCGCAAAGGGCAGGCCAAGCATATAAGCGCCGGCGACGCCGGGAACGATCGAGTGGGAGAGGGCGTCGCCAATCAGCGACCAGCCTTTGAGCATCAGGTAGCAGGAGAGAAAGGCGCAGACGCCGCCGACTAATGCCGAGACCCACATCGCGTTGAGCATGTATTGATAGCCAAACGGCTCCAGCAGCCAGCTCATCGTTGGCCCCCCGCCGCGCGATGGCTGATAAACGGCCGCTCATCGTCGGTGATAATGCGCTCTTCCGCGCCGGTAAGCGTGACGTGACGCAACACGCCGCTGAAGGCCAGCTCCAGGTTCTCGGCGGTGAAGGTGGTCTCCGTCGGGCCGCTGGCCAGCACGGTGCCTTTCACCATCACCGTATAATCGCAAAATTCGCTGACTGAACCGAGGTTATGGGTAGAAACCAGCATGGTACAGCCTTCGTCGCGCAGTTCTCGCAGCAGGGCAATGATCCGCGCCTCGGTTTGCACATCGACGCCGGTAAACGGCTCATCGAGCAGGATCACTTTGCCTTCCTGAGCAATGGCGCGGGCGAGGAACACGCGCTTTTTCTGCCCGCCGGAGAGCTCGCCAATTTGTCTTTTGCGGTATTCGCTCATTCCTACGCGGGCCAGCGCGGCATCGACAATCTGCCGGTCGCGGGGCTTCGCCCGCCGCAGCCAGCCCATATGGCCATAGCGGCCCATCATTACTACATCTTCCACCAGCACCGGAAAAGACCAGTCCACCTCTTCCGATTGCGGTACGTAGGCAACAAGATTTTGCCGAAGCGCGCGGTTGACCGGCTGGCCGAGAATGGCGATATCGCCGTGGCCGACGCGCACGAAGCCCATCAGCGCTTTGAATAACGTCGATTTACCGGATCCGTTGACCCCCACCAGCGCGGCAATCGATCCGCGCGGTACGCTGAACGAGGCATCGCGCAGGGCGGTGTGGCCGTTGCGATAGGTCACCGTGACCTGGTCGACGATAAGTCCCGCTTGTGGCGCAATCATGACTGTTTCCTCAGGCCATCGTTGATCCCTTTGACGATGGTTTCGGTGGTGACGCGCAGCAGGTCAAGATAGGTCGGCACCGGGCCGTCGGCGGCGCTTAGCGAGTCAACATACAGTACGCCGCCATAGTGGGCGCCGGCTTCACGGGCGACCTGTCGCGCCGGTTTGTCGGAGATGGTGCTTTCACTGAAGATGGTCGGGATATGCTCCTTCTTCATGGTGTCGATGGTTTTACGCACCTGCTGCGGCGTGCCCTGCTGGTCGGCGTTAATCGGCCACAGATAACGCTCCTGCAGGCCGTTATCGCGCGCCAGATAGGAGAATGCGCCTTCGCTGGTGACCAGCCAGCGTTTGTCCGCCGGCAGTTTCGCCAGTTCGGCCTTCAGCGGCGCCATGGTCTGGCGGATCTTCTCTTTGTAGGCCTCGGCGTTACGGCGATAGGTGTCGGCATTGACGGGATCGTATTTCACCAGCGCATCGCGAATGTTATCGACGTAGATCAGCGCATTATCCGCCGACATCCACGCGTGTGGGTTGGGTTTGCCGTTGTAGGGGCCATCGCTGATACCCATCGGCTGAATACCGTTGCTGACCACGACTTCCGGTACGCCGTTCAGGTGCTGATAAAAACGGGCGAACCACAGTTCGAGGTTGAGACCGTTGGCGAGAATAAGCTTCGCCCCCTGCGCGCGTTTGATATCGCCCGGCGTCGGCTGATATTCGTGAATTTCCGCGCCCGGCTTGGTGATTGAGCTGACATCGGCGGCGTCGCCGGCGACGTTCTGCGCCATATCGGCGATCACGGTGAAGGTGGTAATGACTTTAAATTTTTCTTGCGCCTGAGCGGGGGCGATGGCAAGCAGCGCTAATGCGGCGGAGAACAACAGGCACTTGAACGGCGGCAGATGCGGCATAGGATCCCTCACGGTATTTCGATTAATTAATCATCGTTTATAGCCTTTGCTATGTTATATAGCACAAGCTATTTATAAATGAAAATAATTCTTATTTGGATGTTGGGGTAATGATTAGGCTGAGAAGGGATTGGGGAGGGAGGGGTAATCCGGATTCGGTCCGGTAATTGATGGGGCGCCGCGTTATTTTGTTGGATGGCGCTACGCTTATCCGACCTACGGTCCGTGCCATGGCGAGCTGAAGGTCTCTACCGTTGTACCCGTGGTTACTGAAACTGCTGGTGTTAGTGGCCTCAAAATCGCTGAGACGTTCCCGGGAGGCCGGGGCAGCCCGCATGGATGCGGGCTGAGGGCCGTGTTTTGCACGGACGCTGCCTCGGCCCGACCCGAAGCCTGCAGGGATAAGTCGAAGGTACCACGAAGTGGCGATTTTGGCGGCCAGAGCCCGGGGGTACAGGGGGCGGCGGCGACTGGCCGCCCCCTGTGCGCTCCCTGCACCACGGCAAACAGATTGCAGGAAAATTAACCGGGGGCGCAAGATTCTCTGAAATAAAACGAGATAAAGGTTTTCTCAAGCTAAAAAGTTGCAAACCGATAACAGTTTGCACGGCCCGTGTCTTTGCTAGCTGAAGGTTTCCCGGAGCTGCGCTGGCGAGGTTCGGCCCGGTATTCGATTGCTCGCGCCGTTATTTTGTCGGATGGCGCTACGCTTATCCGACCTACGGTTCCGCGCGATTTGGTAGCCCGGAGAAGGCGCAATGCGCCGCCTCCGGGAGAATCTCCACGCTATGAGAGACATATCGCCGGGCTAGAATAACCGATCCTTATTAATGCCTAAACGCTTCATTCGCGACAGCAGCGTCGTGCGCTTGAGCCCCAGGCGCTGGGCGGCGCCTTTTGGCCCGGCCACTACGCCGTTGCTCTCTTTCAGTACCCGGACGATCAGCTGATATTCATCTTCGCCTTCCTCCGGCAGCACTTCCGGCGCCAGCGTCTCCTGTTCAATATGCATTTCCGGCAGCGACAGTTGCAGTACGTTGCCGCGGGTCAACAACACCGCGCGCTCGACGACGTTTTCCAGCTCGCGCACGTTGCCCGGCCACTCCATGCGCGAAAGCGTGCGCAGGGTCTCCGCGGGAATACTGTCGATGTTGCGCCCCAGACGGCGGGCGATTTTGAAAGTGAATGCTTTCACCAGCAGTGGAATATCGTCCGGGCGTTCGCGCAGCGGCGGCAGGTGGATCGGGAACACATTGAGCCGATAGTAAAGATCGCTGCGGAATTCACGATCGATAACCATCTGTTTGAGATCGCGGTTGGTGGCGGCGATCAGCCGTACATCGGTCTGAATCAGTTTATTGCTGCCCAGACGTTCGAATTCCTGCTCCTGGAGAACGCGCAGCAGCTTCGGCTGCAGTTCCAGCGGCATATCGCCGACCTCATCGAGGAACAGCGAGCTTTTGTCCGCTAGTTCGAAACGGCCGATGCGCTGGGCGCTGGCGCCGGTAAAAGCGCCGCGCTCGTGGCCGAACAGATCGCTTTCCAGCAGGCCCGCGGGCATCGCCGCGCAGTTCATTTTCACCATCCGCCGGCCGTTGCGCCCGCTCAGGTTATGAATAGCGCGGGCAATCAGTTCCTTACCGGTGCCGGTTTCACCGAGGATCAGCACCGTACTGTCGCTCTGCGCCACCATCTCCACCTGTTTAAGCACGCTGTGCATCGCTTCGCTGCGACCGATGATTTCGCCGAACTCGCTTTCGACGTTGTTGAGCTGTTCAGTGAGCGCCAGGTTTTCATCCACCAGCCGTTCTTTCAGACGCTGGATCTCGCGGTAGGCGAGGGCATTATCGATAGCTATCGATACGCGCTCGGCGATTTGCCGCAGCAGTTTAAGGTTGGTGGTGGTAAATACTTGTTCATCGCACTGCGCCAGCTTCAGTACCCCGAGCAGCGTATTGCCGGACATGAGCGGCAACAGGCACAGGGTCTGGATCTGGTTATCCCACATCTCGAAGAGCATTTTCTCATACGGCGCCAGCGAGTCGTGCTCATGCAGATTGAGTAACAGCATCTCTTTGCTCTTAAACACCCGCTCGGTTAGCGTGCCGGCTTCATCGACTTCGCTTTGGTCGTGGACCGGATGGCTGGCGTCGAGATAGTGGGTGGAGTAGATATTGAGCTTGCCTTTGCGGTTGCTGCGCAGCACGACGCTGATCGCGTCGATGCGGAAATAGCGGTGGATCTCTTTCGCCACCTCGCTGACCAGCTCGTCAATATCGAGGCGCGACAGGACGGCGTTGGTGATGGCCACCAGGATGCGGAAGTTATCGCGCTCGTGGCACAGCAGGTCGTAATCGACGTTGTTGCTGACCCGGCTTTGGATCTGCTCGGTCACGACGGCGACAATCTGCGCGAAAGTATGCAGGCGCTGGTACTCTTTTTCGCTCCATGGCCGGTTGTCGTCGCGGATGAACTCACAACCGCCGAAGATGCGGCCTTCCGCCGCCAGAGGCAGCAGGCAGTAGTAGCCGAATTCCGGGTAAATGCCGCTGGCGGCCAGCTGCGGCCAGGTTTCGGCGAAGGTCGCGTTGTCGCAATGTAGCGCGTCGGGGCGCGACAGCAGGCGGCGTACCGGGCCGTGCGCCAGTACTGTTTCATCTTCGTAGCTTGCCGGCTGCCCGGCGTCGTCGCAGGCGTACCTGGCGGCGCGATGGTTGCCGTGGTTCCACAAGATAATCGCCGCCCGGTCGGCAAGCGCGGATTGCTGCACCAGACGGGTTAGCGTTTCGCTCAGCGCGGCCAGATCGGGCTGCTGTAATAAAATACGGGTGATATCAAACAGACCCTGCTGCCCGAGATCGCCCATTGGTGTATACGACATTGCTTAAGTCCAAAAAGCGCCGTAGCGCGGCGCAGAATAAAGAGATGAATCAAATAATAGTCTGTTAATAAAACAATTTTTGCCGCCGTTGAGGTCGCCCTGATATGGCGACTGCCACCTTCTAGGCCCGTTCAGTGGTTAGCAAATTCTTGGCAGCGGCTCGGCGTGGGGAAGATCGAGTGTACGTTTAACGCCATATAACCCGACAGAGCGCACGCCGGCGCGCTCGACAACGTCACCAATTATCGCGGCATTCTGCCCGAGCGGGTGAGACCGTAAATGCTCAAGTACGCGCGGCGCGGCTTCTCTGGCGACGGCAATCACCAGTTTACCTTCGTTGGCGAAATTCAGGGCGTCGAGCCCCAGCAGTTCGCAGACGCCGCGCACCGTATCGTTGACCGGCAGCTTCGCTTCATGCAGTTCGATACCGCAGCCGCTGGCGGCGGCGAACTCGTGCGCCACCGCGTTGACGCCGCCGCGGGTGGCGTCGCGTAGCGCTTTGATGCCCGGAATCTCGCGCAGGGTCTGGATAAGCGGCGTCAGTACTGCGCAGTCGCTGGATAACGCGCCGTCCAGCCCCAGCTGTTCGCGCAGGTTAAGAATGGTGGCGCCGTGATCGCCGAGCGTGCCGCTGACCAGCAGCACATCGCCGGCGCTAATCTGCTGCGTTCCCCAGTGAATATCGCCGGGGATGGCGCCAATACCGGCGGTATTGATGAATAATTTATCCGCTGCACCGCGCGGCACCACTTTGGTATCGCCGGTCACAATGGCAATCCCGGCTTGCTGAGCGGTAGTTGCCATGCTGCGCACCACCGCTTCCAGCGTCGCCATCTCCAGCCCCTCTTCGAGGATAAACCCGCAGGAGAGATAGCGCGGCAGGGCGCCGCTGACCGCCACGTCGTTGGCGGTGCCGCAGACCGCCAGCTTGCCGATATCGCCGCCGGGGAAAAACAGTGGGTCAATAACATAGCTGTCCGTTGAGAAGGCCAGCCGATCGCCCTGGGCGGCAAGCCCGGCGAGATCTAAACGCGCCTGATCTTCCTGTTCGGCCAGCCAGGGGTTGGCGAAGGCCTGCATAAACAGCTCGCCAATGAGTTGCTGCATCGCCTGACCGCCGCTACCGTGAGCTAACTGAATGCTTTTCATGCTTTATTTTCCTGACTGCGATATTGATACCAGGCGGCGCAGGCGCCCTCTGAGGAGACCATCAGCGCGCCAAAGGCGCTCTGCGGATTGCAGACGCGGCCAAACAGCGGACACTGGTGTGGTTTACAACGCCCGGTCAGCACTTCACCGCAGCGGGCGCGCGGGTCGTCGCAAACCCGCTGCGGCGCCGGGCGGAAATGGGCCTCGGCGTCAAAGCGTTGATAATCTGGCGTCAGGCAAACGCCGGAATCGTTGATCGTCCCCAGGCCGCGCCATTCGCTATCGCCGCTCAGGCAAAAGACCTCGGCGATTGCCGCCTGCGCCAGCGCGTTACCGGCATCCGGCACTACGCGACGGTACTGATTCTCTACCTGACTGCGCTGCGCTATTTTCTGCTCAACCAGCATGATCACGCCTTGCAGTAGATCAACTGGTTCAAATCCAGCAACGACTAATGGCCGATGATAGTCGCTGGCGATAAAACCGTAGGCGTCGGTGCCAATCACCATACTGACGTGGCCGGGGGCGAGAAACGCATCGATACCGTTGTCCGGCTGGTCCAGCAGGCTGCGTAGCGTCGGCAGCAAGGTGATGTGCTGACAGAAAAAGTAGAAGTTGTCGACGTTGCGCTCGCGAGCCTGACGCAGCGTCAGCGCGGTAGCGGGCATGGTGGTTTCGAAACCGAGACCAAAAAAAACTACCTCGCGCTGCGGATTCTGCTGCGCCAGCCGCAGGGCGTCCATCGGCGAGTAAACGATTCGCACATCGGCGCCGCGACTCTTTGCCTGCAGCAGCGACCCGTTTTTTCCCGGCACGCGCATCGCATCGCCAAAGGTGCAGAAAATCACCCCCGGACGGCTGGCTATCTCGATACACGCATCAATGCGGCCCATCGGCAGGACGCACACCGGGCAGCCGGGGCCGTGAATAAATTCAATATTGTTCGGTAATAGCTGGTCGAGGCCGAATTTGAAGATGGCGTGGGTATGGCCGCCGCAGACCTCCATCATCCGCAGCGGGCGGGCTTCACTGTAGTCCAGCAGCCGGGCGCGCTGCTGCAGATGTTCGACCAGCTGCAGCACCTGCTCCGGCGCGCGGTATTCATCAACAAAACGCATTATCGCTCCTCGCCGTATAGCAGCGCGCCGACGTCCGGTTCCACCTCGAACATGTTTTGCAGCGCGTCGAGGGTATCGCGCGCTTCGGCTTCGTTAATCACGCTCATGGCGAACCCGACGTGTACCAGCACCCACTGGCCGATGCGCGGCTGGCCCTGTTCGTCGTCGGCGCCGACCAACGTCAGATCGACTTCGCGCTGAATGCCGCACACTTCAACCTTTGCCATCACGCCGTCAATCGTGCGAATTTGCCCCGGAATGCCTATGCACATCGCTGCGTCTCCAGCCAGTTAAGCCACTGGTCCATGCCTTCGCCGCTGGTGGCGGAGAGCAAAATAATCTCGATATGCGGATTCACTTCCCGCGCGCAGGCGAGGCACTTCTCGACGTCAAAGTTGAGGTACGGCAGCAGGTCGACTTTGTTGAGCAGCATCAGGCTGGCGGCGGCAAACATATGCGGATACTTCAGTGGTTTATCTTCTCCTTCGGTGACCGACAGCACCGCCACTTTATGACGTTCGCCAAGATCGAAGCTGGCCGGGCAGACGAGGTTACCGACGTTTTCGATAAACAGAATGCCGTTATCGCCAGCCGGCAGGCGCGCAGAGGCGTCGGCAATCATTTGCGCATCGAGATGGCAGCCCTTGCCGGTATTGACCTGAATCGCCGGCGTGCCGGTGGCGCGGATGCGCGCGGCATCGTTGACCGTCTGCTGATCGCCTTCAATGACCGCGCAGTCGACGATGCCTTTCAGGCGGGTCAGAGTTTCGGTGAGCAGGGTGGTTTTACCGGAGCCGGGACTGGAGACCAGATTTAGCACCAGTTGATTGTTCGCCGCGAAGCGCGCGCGGTTGCGCGCCGCCAGGCGGTTGTTTTTATCCAGCACGTCGATTTCGACTTCCAGCATCCGCCGCTGGCTCTGGCCCGGCGCGTGGGTACCGGCTTCGCCGTGGCCGTAATGCAGATCGCCTTGCGCGCTGCGGGTCGGGGAGAAGTTATCGGTTTTTACGCCGGTGATGGTCATGGTCTGGCGCGGGGCGGGGGCGAAGGGGGCGCTGCGAAACGCCGAGTGCGGGTTATGTTCATCGCCTTCGATATAAAGGTTGCCTTCTCCGCAGCCGCATGTCGTACACATAATCTTTTACTCCAATTCTAAACGCTGAATCTGTAAGCCATCATCCGCCACGATCTGCAACTGGTCGTTATCGCAGTGCGGGCAGCGGCGGACGTGCTGAGAGACAAGATGCACATACTGCTGACAGCGTTCACACCAGCATTCGGCTTGTTGCTCGGCAATGTGCAGCGCGCAGCCTTCCGCCAGCGTGCCGCGGCACACCAGTTCAAAACAGAAGGTGAGGGCGCTGGCCTCCACGCAGGAAAACGCGCCAACCTTCAGCCACACGCCGGTGACCCGGCGCGCGCCGTTTTGCCGCGCCTGTTGCTCAATGATTTCCAGCGCCCGCTGGCTTAGCGTGATTTCGTGCATGTTGGCCTCCGTTAATACTATGGCGGCTATATGCAATAACGATGCCAGGAGACCATAAACGGCGAGGGAACTGTCGATGACGACGACGTGCGGCTGTCATCGACATGTCGTGATGGCGCGCGAGTTTTTAATAATTCCTTTAAATTCAAATAAATAAATTTTGGCATGGAAAATGCTTAACCGGTGCATCTCATGTAACGGGAGGATCCGGGATGACAATTTGGGAATTAAGTGAAAAGGCGGACTACATCGCCGATCGTCACCGCCAGCATCAGGAGCAGTGGCACACCTACTGCAACTCGCTGGTTCAGGGCATCACCCTGTCGAAAGCGCGTCTGCATCACGCGATGAGCTGCGCGCCGGACAAAGAGCTGTGCTTCGTGCTGTTCGGCCACTTTCAGGTATATGTCGCGCTGGCGGAAGGCTTTAACAGCCACACCATTGAATATTACGTAGAAAGCAAAAATGGCGATGACAAACGGCTGATCGCCCAGGCGACGCTGGATGCGGAAGGCGTAATTGACGGTCGCATCAGTAACCGTTCCCGCGAAGCGGTGCTGGAACACTACCTGGCGATCATCGCCACCGTCTATGACCGCCTGTATGAGGCCATGGAGCGTGACCAGCCGGTGGATTTAAGCCATCTGGCGCAGGTCCATTAATTATGAAGTGTCGACAAGTGTCGAAACCGACACCTGCGCGGCCTGATTTCGTCAAAAGTGACTTTCACCCGAGGATGACCCGGTGAACCGTTTTGTAATTGCTGATTCCAGCGTCTGTATCGGCTGCCGCACCTGCGAAGCCGCCTGTTCCGAGACGCACCGCCAGTATGGCCTGCAAAGTATGCCGCGCCTGCAGGTCATGCGTAATGAAAAAGAGTCTGCGCCGCAGATGTGCCACCACTGCGAAGACGCGCCCTGCGCCGCGGTGTGTCCGGTCAACGCCATTACTCGCGTTGACGGCGCGGTACAGCTGAATGAAAGCCTGTGCGTGAGCTGCAAACTGTGCGGCATCGCCTGCCCGTTCGGCGCGATTGAATTCTCCGGCAGCCGCCCGTTGGATATTCCCGCCAACGCTAACACGCCGATGGCGCCCGCCGCGCCGCCGGCTCCGGCCCGCGTCAGCTCGCTGCTCGATTGGGTGCCTGGCGTTCGCGCTATCGCCGTGAAATGCGACCTCTGCCACTTTGATGAGCAGGGCCCGGCCTGCGTGCGGACCTGTCCGACCAAAGCCTTAGTGCTGGTGGATATTCGCGACATTGCTAAGTCCAGCAAGCGTAAGCGTGAACTGACCTTTAATACCGACCTCGGCGATTTGTCGCTGTTTCAGGCGCAACAAGGGGGCGTGAAATGAGCGTGGTTGCATTAGTGAATCAGGCGGTTGCCTGGTATGCCGCCAGCGCGGTGCTGGCGTTTTTATTTAGTTTGCGTAAACCGCTGAGCGGCGCGATTGCCGGGATCGGCGGCGCGGTCGCCAGCGCGATGTTAATCGTCGCCGGCTTCTCGGCGCTGATCGCGCCGGAGCGGATCAACGGCGGCATGCTGCAGTATCTGCATCTGGCGATGCGGGTGGGCGGGATTAACGCTCTGTGGCTGTTGGCTATCGGCCTGTCGGCGCTGCCGATTTCGCTGTTTAACATTTCCTGGCATCGTCATCCGCAGGTCAAATCCAACGGCCTGCTGGTTAACCTGCTGCTGGCTGCCGCCACCTGCGCGGTGGTGGTGACTAACTTCGGCAGCCTGGTGGTGATGGCGGAAATCATGGCGCTGTGCGCCGCGTTCCTTACCGGCTGCGCGCAGTCCGGCAAACTGTGGTTTGCGCTGGGGCGTCTCGGTACCCTGCTGCTGGCGTGGACCTGCTGGCTGGTGTGGTCGTTCTACGGCACTCTCGATCTGGCGGCGATTAGCCAGTTGGCCGCTGGCGCGCCGCAGAACATGGCGCTGTGGCTGCCGGGTCTGCTCGGTTTTGCCCTGCTCGCCGGGGTGATCCCGCTGCACGGCTGGGCGCCGCAGGCGCATGCGGGCGCCAGCGCCCCGGCCGCCGCGCTGTTTTCTACGGTGGTGATGAAGGTCGGTCTGTACGGCATCCTGACCGTGTCGCTGGCCGGTAGCGTGCCGCCGCTGTGGTGGGGCGTGCTGCTGCTGGTGTTGGGGATGATTACCGCCTTTATCGGCGGGCTGTACGCGCTGATGGAACATAATATCCAGCGCCTGCTGGCTTACCACACCCTGGAAAACATCGGCATTATTCTGCTTGGCCTCGGCGCGTTCGTCACCGGTATTGCTACTGGCAATAATGCGCTGATGGTGCTGGGCTTTATCGGCGGCATGTACCACCTGATCAACCACAGCCTGTTCAAAACCACGCTGTTCCTTGGTGCGGGGGCGGTGTGGTTCCGTACCGGCCATCGCGATATCGAGAAGCTGGGCGGCATCGGTAAAAAAATGCCGCTGATTTCACTCGCCATGCTGGTGGGGCTGATGGCGATGGCCGCGCTGCCGCCGCTGAACGGCTTTGCCGGCGAATGGGTTATCTATCAATCCTTCTTCAAGCTGAGCACCGGCGAGGTGTTTATCGGCCGTCTGCTGGGGCCGCTGCTGGCGGTTGGCCTGGCGATTACCGGGGCGCTGGCGGTGATGTGTATGGCCAAAGTCTACGGCGTCACCTTCCTCGGCGCGCCGCGCAGTAAAGAGGCGGAAAACGCCACCTGCGCGCCCTGGCTGATGACCTTAAGCGTGGTGCTGGCCGCCGCGTGCTGCGTCATCGGCGGCGTGGCGGCGCCATGGTTGTTGCCGCTGGTCGGCCACGTTATTCCGGTTCCTGCGCAGGCTACAAGCGTCGTGTCGCAGCCGCTGATCGCCATTCTGCTGATTGCCTGTCCGCTGCTGCCGTTCCTGCTGATGATCTTCTTCAAAGGCGACCGCCTGCCGGCGCGCTCGCGCGGCGCGGCGTGGGTCTGCGGCTACGACCATGAACAAGCGATGGTGGTCACCGCCCACGGCTTCGCCATGCCGGTGAAAGAAGCCTTTGCGCCGCTGCTGAAGCTGCGTCACTGGTTGAATCCGGTACGGCTGGTGCCCGGCTGGCAGAACGCCGCCGCGCCCGCCTTGCTACGCGGCGTGGCGCTGATCGAACTGGCGGTACTGGTGGTGATTGTGATTTCGCGAGGAGCCTGAGAGTGAACCTATTCGTTGCATTAATACAGGCGCTGGTACTGTTTGCCGTCGCGCCGCTGCTGTCCGGCCTGACCCGCGTTGCCCGCGCGCGCCTGCATAACCGCCGCGGGCCGGGGGTACTGCAGGAGTATCGGGATATCCTGAAACTGCTGGGTCGCCAGAGCGTGGGCCCGGACGCTTCCGGCTGGGTATTCCGCCTGACGCCGTTTGTGATGGTTGGCGTGATGCTAACCATCGCCGCCGCGCTGCCGGTGGTGACCGTAGATTCACCGCTGCCGGGGCTGGGCGACCTGATTACGCTTATCTATCTGTTCGCCATCGCCCGCTTCTTCTTCGCCATTTCCGGCCTGGATACCGGCAGTCCGTTCACCGCCATCGGCAGCAGTCGTGAAGCGATGCTCGGCGTGCTGGTCGAACCGATCCTGCTGCTTGGGCTGTGGGTCGCGGCGCAGGTTGCCGGCTCCACCCATATTAGCGCGATTACCGATACCGTTTACCACTGGCCCGCCGCGCGCAGCATCCCGCTGATCCTGGCGCTGTGCGCCTGCGCTTTCGCCACCTTTATCGAAATGGGCAAGCTGCCGTTCGATTTAGCCGAGGCCGAACAGGAACTGCAGGAAGGGCCGCTTTCCGAGTACAGCGGCAGCGGTTTCGCGGTGCTGAAGTGGGGCATCAGCCTGAAACAGCTGGTGGTGCTGCAGATGTTCGTCGGCGTATTTATCCCGTGGGGACAGATGACCAGTTTTAGCGCGCCAGGCCTGCTGCTGGCGCTGGTGGTCGCCATCGTCAAGCTGGTGGCGGGAGTGCTGATTATCGCGCTGTTCGAAAACAGTATGGCGCGTCTGCGCTTTTGTGCCACCTCCCGCGTTACCTGGGCCGGGTTTGGTTTCGCCTTTTTAGCTTTCGTCTCCTTGCTGGTGGCGTGATTAAGAGAATTTGAGCATGTCTGAAGAAAAAATCGGTCAACACTATCTTGCGGCGCTGCACCAGGCCTTTCCTGGCGTGGTGCTGGATGAAGCCTGGCAGACCAAAGATCAGCTTACCGTCACCGTGAAGGTTAACTACCTGCCGGAAGTGGTCGAGTTCCTGTACTACAAGCAGGGCGGCTGGCTGTCGGTACTGTTCGGCAACGACGAACGTAAGTTGAACGGCCACTACGCGGTTTACTATGTGCTGTCGATGGAGCAGGGCACTAAGTGCTGGATCACCGTGCGCGTGGAGGTCGACGCTAATAAACCGGAATATCCGTCGGTGACCCCGCGCGTGCCGGCGGCGGTATGGGGCGAGCGCGAAGTACGCGATATGTACGGTCTGGTGCCGGTGGGCTTGCCGGACGAGCGCCGCCTGGTGCTGCCGGACGACTGGCCGGATGAACTCTATCCGCTGCGTAAAGACAGCATGGACTACCGCCAGCGCCCGGCGCCGACCACCGACGCGGAGACCTACGAGTTCATTAACGAGCTCGGCAGTAAGAAAAACAACGTGGTGCCGATTGGCCCGCTGCACGTCACCTCCGATGAGCCTGGACACTTCCGTCTGTTTGTCGACGGCGAGAACATTATCGACGCCGATTACCGCCTGTTCTATGTCCATCGCGGCATGGAAAAGCTGGCGGAAACCCGCATGGGCTACAACGAAGTGACGTTCCTGTCGGACCGGGTATGCGGCATCTGCGGCTTCGCCCACAGTACCGCCTATACCACCTCGGTGGAAAACGCGATGGGCATCGTGGTGCCGGAGCGCGCGCAGATGATCCGCGCCATTCTGCTGGAAGTAGAACGCCTGCACTCGCACCTGCTGAACCTTGGCCTGGCTTGCCACTTCACCGGTTTTGACTCCGGTTTTATGCAGTTCTTCCGCGTACGCGAAACCTCAATGAAGATGGCGGAGATCCTCACCGGCGCGCGTAAAACCTACGGTATGAACCTGATCGGCGGGATTCGCCGCGATCTGCTGAAAGAGGACATGATCCAGACCCGCCAGCTGGCGCAGCAGATGCGCCGCGATGTGCAGGAGCTGGTGGATATGTTGCTCAGCACGCCGAACATGGAACAGCGCACCGTCGGTATTGGCCGTCTGGATCCAGAAATCGCCCGCGACTTCAGTAACGTCGGCCCGATGGTCCGCGCCAGCGGCCACGCCCGCGATACTCGCGCCGATCACCCGTTCGTTGGTTACGGTCTGCTGCCGATGGAAGTTCACAGCGAGCAGGGCTGCGACGTGATTTCCCGCCTCAAGGTGCGTATCAACGAAGTTTATACCGCGCTGAATATGATTGATTTCGGTCTCGACAATCTGCCCGGCGGCCCGCTGATGGTGGATGGCTTCACCTATATTCCGCACCGCTTCGCGCTGGGCTTCTCGGAAGCGCCGCGCGGCGACGATATCCACTGGAGCATGACCGGCGACAACCAAAAACTGTACCGCTGGCGCTGCCGTGCGGCGACTTACGCCAACTGGCCGACCCTGCGCTATATGCTGCGCGGCAACACCGTCTCCGACGCGCCACTGATTATTGGCAGCCTCGACCCTTGCTACTCCTGTACCGACCGCATGACGGTGGTCGATGTACGTAAGAAGAAAAGCAAAGTGGTGCCGTACAAAGAGCTGGAGCGCTACAGCATCGAGCGTAAAAACTCGCCGCTGAAATAAGGAATCGCCATGTTTACCTTTATCAAAAAAGTCATCAAGACCGGCACCGCGACCCACTCCTATCCGCTGGAGCCGATGCCGGTGGATAAGAACTTCCGCGGCAAACCGGAACACAATCCGCAGCAGTGCATCGGCTGCGCGGCCTGCGTGAATGCCTGTCCGTCTAACGCCCTGACGGTAGAGACCGATCTGGCGACTAACCAGCTGGCGTGGCAGTTCAACCTCGGGCGCTGCATTTTCTGCGGCCGCTGTGAAGAAGTTTGCCCGACGGCGGCGATTAAGCTGTCGCAGGAGTATGAACTGGCGGTGTGGAAAAAAGAGGATTTCCTCCAGCAGTCGCGCTTTGCCATCTGTCACTGTCGGGTCTGCGAACGGCCTTTCGCGGTACAAAAAGAGATCGACTACGCTATCGCGCTGCTTAAGCACAACGGCGATACCCGCGCCGAACTGCACCGCGAAAGTTTTGAGACCTGCCCGGAATGCAAGCGTCAGAAATGCCTGGTGCCATCCGATCGTATTGAACTGACTCGCCACATGAGGGAGGCCAGCTGATGAGCAATTTATTAGGCCCGCGCGATGAAAACGGCATTCCGCTGCCGATGACGGTGGATGAATCCATCGCCAGCATGAAGGCCTCGCTGCTGAAAAAAATCAAACGTTCCGCCTACGTTTACCGTGTCGACTGCGGCGGCTGTAACGGCTGCGAAATCGAGATTTTCGCCACCCTTTCGCCGCTTTTCGATGCCGAACGCTTCGGGATTAAAGTGGTGCCGTCGCCGCGCCATGCCGATATTCTGCTGTTTACCGGCGCGGTGACCCGCGCGATGCGTTCGCCGGCGCTGCGCGCCTGGCAATCGGCGCCGGATCCGAAAATCTGCATCTCTTACGGCGCCTGCGGCAACAGCGGCGGTATCTTCCACGATCTGTATTGCGTATGGGGCGGCACCGACAAAATCGTGCCGGTCGATGTCTATATTCCGGGCTGTCCGCCGACGCCTGCCGCCACGCTGTACGGTTTTGCGATGGCGCTTGGTCTGCTGGAGCAAAAAATCCATGCCCGCCAGCCGGGCGAGCTTGACGACCAGCCAACCGAATTGCTGCATCCCAACATGGTGCAGCCGCTGCGGGTGCGTATCGATCGCGAAGCGCGCCGTCTGGCCGGCTATCGCTATGGCCGCCAGATCGCCGACGACTATATGCGTCTACTGGGGCAGGGCGATAACCAGGTACTGCGCTGGCTGGAAGCGGAGAAAGATCCGCGTCTGACCGAGATCGTCACGCACCTGAATCAGGTGGTCGAGGGGGCGCGTATCCGATGAGCGAGACGGTGGTGTTCAGTCAGCTGAGCCGTAAATTTATTGATGAGAACGACGCGACGCCGGATCAGGCGCAGCAGGTGGTCTATTACAGCCTGGCGATTGGCCACCACCTCGGCGTCATTGACTGCCTGGAGGCGGCGTTAAGCTGCCCCTGGGAGGACTATCTGGCGTGGATCGGTACGCTGGAAGCGGGCAGCGCCGCGCGGCGCAAAATGGAGGGCGTGCCGAAGTATGGCGAGATCGTTATCGACAGCAATCACGTGGCGATGCTGGCTAACGCCTTTGATAAAGCGCAGTCCGCGCAGACCCCGCAGCAGCAGGCGTGGAGTAAAACCCTGCTCAGCATGCTGCACGATATTCACCAGGAAAGCGCCATCTATCTGATGGTGAGGAGACTACGTGACTGACGTTTTACTGTGTGTCGGCAACAGCATGATGGGCGATGACGGCGCAGGCCCGCTGCTGGCGGAGATGTGCGCGGCCAATCCGGTCGGCGGCTGGGTGGTGATTGACGGCGGCAGCGCGCCGGAAAACGATATCGTCGCCATCCGCGAGCTGCGCCCGACCCGGCTGCTGATCGTCGACGCGACCGATATGGGGCTCAACCCCGGCGAAATCCGCATTGTCGACCCGGACGATATCGCCGACATGTTTATGATGACCACCCACAATATGCCGCTTAACTATCTTATCGATCAGTTAAAAGAGGATGTTGGTGAGGTGATTTTTGTGGGCATTCAGCCCGATATAGTCGGTTTCTATTACCCGATGACTCAGCCTGTTAAGGATGCCGTCGCGACGGTATACGCGCGGCTTGATGGCTGGCAGGAGCAGGGCGGTTTTGCCGCGCTGGAAGCGGCCGAGGAGCAGGCGTTCCCCGGCTTGCGCTAATGCTTCGCCGGGCTATAAATGGTACGGACCGTTGATATTGTTATCGTTTTGCAACCGTTTGGGTCCGGGAAAAACACGTGTTTTGTGTTAATTCAGAGCACATTGCGCTCCCGATATTTTTTCTGCGTTATGGCTCTCATGGCGCAGGGAGCGCACAGAGGGCGGCCAGTCGCCGCCGCCCTCTGTACTCCCGGGCTCTGGCCGCCAAAATCGCCACTTCGTGGTGCCTTCGACTTATCCCGGCAGGCTTCGGGTCGGGCCGAGGCAGCGTCCGTGCAAAACACGGCCCTCAGCCCGCATCCATGCGGGCTGCCCCGGCCTGCCGGGAACGTCTCAGCGATTTTGAGGCCACCAACACCGGCAGTTTCAGCCAGCGTGGTGAATAAAATAACGGCAGGCCGTACGGACCGTAGGCCGGGTAAGGCGTAAGCCGCCACCCGGCAATACCGGCTATTCCAGATCCGTCCCGTTGCTGGCGATGACCTTCTTATACCACCAGAACGATTTCTTACGCTTGCGCGCAAGCGTGCCGTTACCGGCATCGTCGCGATCGACATACACGAAACCGTAGCGCTTGCTCATCTCGCCGGTGGAGGCGGAGACCAAATCGATACAGCCCCAGCTGGTATAGCCGATGACCGGAATGCCGTCATCGATGGCGTCGCGCATCGCCTTGATATGCTCGCGCAGATAGCTAATGCGGTAGTCGTCGTTGATTTCGCCGTTGGCGTCGATCTCATCGCGCGCGCCGAGCCCGTTTTCCACGAGGAATAGCGGTTTCTGATAGCGGTCATACATCATGTTCATGGTGATGCGCAGGCCAAGCGGATCGATGCCCCAGCCCCATTCGCTGGCCGCAATGTACGGATTCTTCAGCGACTTGACGATATTGGCGGCGTTGGTATTGCTGGCGTTCATCTCCGCTGACGCGCAGCGCGAGGCGTAATAGCTAAAGGAGACAAAATCAACGGTGTTTTTGAGGATTTCGTCGTCGCCCGGCTGTTTGGCAATAGTGACGCCTTTCTCGCGGAATACCCGCGCAGCCCACACCGGATACGCGCCGCGAGCCTGCACATCGATAAAGAACAGGTTTTCACGATCTTTTTCCAGCGCCATCCAGACATCTTCCGGCTTACAGGAATAGGGGTAGAAATTACCGCCCGCCAGCATGCAGCCGACCTGGTTTTGCGGGTTAACCTGATGGGCAATTTTTGTCGCCAGCGCGCTGGCCACCAGCTCGTGATGCGCGGCCTGGTATTTCACCTGTTCCTGATTTTCTCCCTCCTCAAATACCAGACCGGCGCCGGAGTAGGGACTATGCAGCATAATGTTGATTTCATTGAAGGTGAGCCAGTATTTCACCAGTCCGTCAAACGCTTCAAAACAGGTGCGCGCATAGTGGCTGAAAAAATCGACCATCTTCCGGTTACGCCAGGAGCCATATTCCGTCACCAGATGCATCGGTACATCAAAGTGGCACAGGGTGACCAGCGGTTCGATCCCGTACTTTCTGCACTCTTCAAACATCGCACGATAGAAGGCGATACCTTCCGGGTTTGGCTGTTGTTCATCGCCGCGCGGGAACAGTCGGCTCCAGGCGATAGAGGTGCGGAAGACGCTAAAACCCATCTCCGCCATCAGGGCGATATCCTCTTTATAGCGATGGTAAAAATCGATCGCCACGTGGCTTGGGTAGAATTCATCTTCGCGAAGCGTAAAGCGTTTCTCCTGGCCCAGCTTCACCGCCAGGCGATGGGCGCCGTGCGGAATAGTATCAACGGTCGTCAGCCCTTTGCCGCCTTCAAGATAAGCGCCTTCAGACTGGTTGGCGGCCAGAGCGCCGCCCCATAAAAATCCGTGTGGAAAACTCGACATGCGTTACCTCGCGTTCAAAAAAGTGTTCAGGCGTGAGTGGCCGCGCCCTGGCGCTGTCTGGCGTCGGCGGCGGCATTTTCTACCGGGATATCTTCAAAACCGAGCAGCAGCGTCAGCACAAAGGAGAGCACCACCGACAGCGCCATCACGCCAAAGACCCAAACGATAGTCATCGGATTGGCCGGATCGAAGAACTGGACGCTGGTGAACAGCCCCGGTGCCGCCATCGAATGGCTGGCCAGCCCGGCGATTCCCGCCACCGCGCCGCAAATAAAGCCGCTGATTAAGCTGGCGACCAGCGGGCGTTTCAGACGTACCGCCACGCCGTACAGCGCCGGTTCGGAAATCCCGGCCAGAATCGCCGATGCCGCCGCCGCTAATGCGGTCTGGCGTAGCTCCGGGTTTTTGGTTTTCCACGCCACCGCCAGCGACGATCCGCCCAGCGACAGGTTGGCGCCGATTTCCGATGGCATCACCATGCCCTCTTTGCCGGTTTCGGCGATGGTTTGAATGATGGTGGGCGTAAAGACGCGGTGCATCCCGGTCATCACCAGCAGCGGCCAGAGTCCGCCCATGATCGCCACCGACAGCCAGCCGAGATAGCTATGGATCGTGTACACCAGCGCGGAGATCGCGCTGCCGATCCAGATGCCGAGCGGGCCAATCAGCAGGATCGCCAGCGGCGCGGCAATCAGCACGATCAGCATCGGTTTAAGGAAGTTTTTCGTCACCGCCGGGGTGATGCGATCGACCCAGCGCTCGATATAAGAGAGACACCAGGTCATCACCAGCGCCGGGATCACCGTGTAGGTGTATTTCACCGCGGTAACCGGAATGAAGGCGAACTCAACGTGTTCTCCCTGCGCGGCTTTAGCCATTAATTCGATGAATCCCGGATGCACCAGCACCCCGGCGATAGCGATAGCCAGCGACATATTGGTTTTGAATTTTACCGCCGCGGAAGCGGCAACCATCAGCGGCAGGAAGAAGAACGCGCCGTCGCCGATAAGCGTCAGAATGGTCAGCGTCGGCGAGCCTTTTGGCAACGCGCCGCTCATTTCCAGGATCATCGCCAGCAGTTTGACCATCGATCCGCCGATAATCGCCGGGATCAGCGGCGACATGGTGCCGATCAGCGCATCAAGGATCCCGGCGCCGACGCGTTTTAAGGTCAGCGGCGGTTTCCCCTGCGGCTCAGACGGGCGCAACTCGCCGGGCAGCAGATTCAGCACCTCGCGATACGCCTGCGAGACGGTATTGCCGATGATCACCTGACACTGGTTATCGCTACGCACGACGCCAAGTACCCCTTGCAGCGCTTTCAGCGCCGGGGCGTCCACGCGTTGGTTATCTTTCACCACGAAGCGCAGGCGGGTCATGCAGTGGGTCACGGCAACGACATTATCTGCGCCGCCGAGCGCCGTCAGGATCTGGTTCGCCAGGGCTGCATAATTTTTAGACATCGGATTTTATCCTGTTTTATCAATAGGGTACTGATTACACGCCAGCGCCTGACGGCGGCTATGCGCGGTATATGCATAGGAAACCGGTTCCACAAAATCATGATTAGTTTCATTGAGTCATACAAGAATTAAAAAAATCACTTTGCAAATTTGTGATTTTGATCGCTTTGTAGGCAGCTACTGGAAAGCATCCCGGTGATGTCGGCTGCTGAAAAACAGCGAGACGTGCAGTACACTGCAGGCAACTTAAGTTACAGGAAGAACCCCATGGCAACGATGCTGGAGGTTGCGAAGCGCGCGGGAGTATCAAAGGCGACCGTGTCGCGAGTGCTGTCGGGCAACGGCTATGTCAGCCAGGAAACCAAAGACCGGGTATTTCAGGCAATTGCCGAAAGCGGCTATCGGCCGAATCTGCTGGCGCGTAATCTGGCGACCAAAAAAAGCCAGACCATCGGGCTGGTGGTAACCAACACCCTTTATCACGGCGTTTATTTCAGCGAGCTGCTGTTTCACGTGGCGCGGCTGACGGAAGATCAGGGGCGGCAGCTGATCCTTGCCGACGGCAAACACAGCGCTCGAGAGGAGCGTGAGGCGATTCAGTATCTGCTCGATATGCGTTGTGATGCGATCATCATCTATCCGCGCTTTCTTAGCGTCGATGAGATGGATGAGATAATCGACAATCATGAGCAGCCGATTGTGGTGCTGAACCGTCGCCTGCGCCGCCACGCCAGCCACTGCGTATGGTCCGATCACAAAGCCTCGGCGAGGATGGCGGTCGAAAAGTTAATTGCCAGCGGGCATCGCGACATTGCGTTTATCACCGGTTCGCTGGATTCGCCTACCGGGGTTGAGCGTCTCTCTGGTTATAAAGACGCGCTGGCAGGCCTGGGGCTTCCCGTGCGGCAAGAACTGATAGTCGAAGGGCGCTGGACGCCACAAACCGGAGCCGCCGCTGTCGAAGCGCTCTGCCAACGCGGCGTAAGTTTCAGCGCGCTGGTCGCCAGTAATGACGACATGGCGATCGGCGCGATTAAGCAACTGCACCAGCAGGGGATCGCGGTGCCGCAGCAGGTATCGGTGATCGGTTTCGATGACATCGCGCTGGCGCCGTATGTGATCCCTTCGCTCTCCAGCGTTAAAATTCCGGTCACCGAAATGATGAAAGAGAGCATCAACAGGCTGATCTTTATGCTCGACGGCGGGGAATTTAAATATCAGCAAACTTTCCCCGGCGAGCTGATTGAACGCGAGTCGTTGGCGCGCGGCCCGCATGCCTGATGTCGTCATCTGTCATCGTCAGTTGTGACGATGACAGCGGAGTTTAATTTAATTCTCTTATATTTCAATAAAATAAAAGTTGGAACGTATTATGCATAATCCGGCGCGTTAACTTCTTTCCGCTGGAGAAATGGATGAACCGTTTCATTATCGCCGATGCGAGCAAATGCATCGGCTGCCGCACCTGTGAAGTGGCCTGCGTGGTCTCTCATCAGGAAAATCAGGATTGCGCCGCGCTGACGCCGCAGTCGTTCTTGCCGCGTATTCACGTGATCAAAGGCGTCAATGTGTCGACGGCGACGGCCTGTCGTCAATGTGAAGACGCGCCATGCGCCAACGTCTGCCCGAACGGCGCCATCAGCCGCGATAAAGGCTTTGTCCACGTGATGCAGGAGCGCTGCATCGGCTGTAAAACCTGCGTTGTTGCCTGCCCGTATGGGGCGATGGAAGTGGTGGTGCGTCCGGTCGTTCGCCACAGCGGCGCCGGGTTGAACGTCATGGCGGAAAAAGCCGAAGCCAACAAGTGCGACCTGTGCCACCAGCGCGATAGCGGTCCGGCCTGCATTGAAGCCTGCCCGACCCACGCGCTGGTTTGCGTCGACCGCAACAAGCTTGAGCAGATGAACCTCGAAAAACGTCGCCGTACGGCGCTGGCCTGGTAATACGCCGCATGAACGGGGTGCAAATCCGCATTCGCGGCAAAGTGCAGGGGGTGGGTTTCCGCCCCTTCGTCTGGCAACTGGCGCGGCAAATGGCGCGCGGCGGCGATGTCTGTAACGACGGCGACGGCGTGCTGGTCAGGCTGATCGGCGACGATGGTGGCTTTTCTGCCGCGTTGGCTCGTCACTGCCCGCCGCTGGCGCGTATTGACAGCACCGACTGCACCCCGTTTCACTGGCACAGGCTTCCTCAGGATTTCACCATTCGCCACAGCGGCGGCGGCAGTATGCGCACGCAGATTGTTCCCGATGCCGCAACCTGCCCGGCGTGCCTGGCGGAGATGAACGATCCGCAAGAACGCCGCTACCGCTACCCCTTTATCAACTGTACCCACTGCGGGCCGCGTTTCACCATCATTCGCGCCATGCCATACGATCGTCCCTATACCGCGATGGCGCCGTTCCCGCTGTGTCCGCGCTGCGCTGCCGAGTATCGGCAGCCTGCCGATCGCCGTTTTCACGCCCAGCCGGTGGCTTGTGCCGATTGCGGCCCACAGCTGGAGTGGCGGGCGGGAACGCTAACGCTATTCGCTGAAGCGGCGCTGCAGGCGGCCATCGCGCGGCTGGCGGCGGGCGATATTGTGGCGATAAAAGGGATTGGCGGTTTTCATCTGGCCTGCGATGCCGGCAATAGCGTGGCGGTGGCAGCGCTGCGCGGGCGTAAACGGCGCCCGGCAAAACCGCTGGCGGTAATGCTGCCGACGGCAACGGGGTTACCCGCCGCGGCGGCAACGCTGCTGCGCTCGCCCGCCGCGCCGATTGTATTGCTGGCTAAAGCGCAGGTTCCCGGACTGTGTGACGAGATTGCGCCAGGGCTTGCGGAAGTCGGGGTGATGCTGCCGTCTAATCCGCTGCAGCATTTACTTCTGCAGGCGCTGGCGCGCCCGATTGTGATGACCTCCGGCAACCTCAGCGGCCGCCCTCCGGCGTTGAGTAATCGCGAAGCGCTCACCGACTTAGCCGCTATCGCCGACGGTTTTCTGCTACATAATCGCGATATCGTGCAGCGTATGGACGATTCGCTGGTGCGCTCAAGCGGTGAGATGCTGCGCCGCGCCCGTGGCTATGTGCCGGATGCGCTGCCGCTGCCGCCGGGCCTGGATAATATTCCGCCGTTGCTGGCGCTAGGGGCGGATATGAAAAATACCTTCTGTCTGGCGCGCGGCGGCGAAGCGGTGCTGAGCCAGCATTTTGGCGATCTCGGCGAGGAGGGCGTCGAGCAACAGTGGCGCAGAGCGCTGCAGTTAATGCAGAGCATTTATGCATTTGCGCCGCAGCGGGTGGCGGTTGACGCCCATCCCGGCTATCGCTCGACACAGTGGGCAGCGTCAATGTCGTTACCGGTCGAGCCGGTACTGCATCACCATGCCCACGCGGCGGCTTGCCTGGCGGAACACCGCTGGCCGCTCGACGGCGGCGATGTGATTGCCCTGACCCTCGATGGCATTGGCATGGGGGAAAACGGCGCGCTGTGGGGCGGCGAATGCCTGCGGATGAACTACCGCGAATGCGAACATCTTGGCGGCCTCCCGGCCGTCGCGCTGCCGGGCGGCGATCTCGCGGCGCGCCAGCCGTGGCGAAATTTGTTGGCCCAGTGCCTGGCATTTATTCCCGACTGGCAGTCATACCCGCAAACCGCCGCGCTGGGGCAGCGAAACTGGCCGCTGTTGGCGCAGGCCATCGAACGCGGCATTAATTCGCCGCGCGCCTCTTCCTGCGGACGGCTGTTTGATGCCGTCGCCTGCGCGCTGGATTGCGCGCCGGAAACCCTGAGCTACGAAGGCGAGGCTGCCTGTCGGCTGGAGGCGCTGGCCGCCAGTTGTCCGGGCGTCAGCCATCCGGTCACGCTGCCCTGGCGCGGCGGCGAACTGGATTTAGCCACCTTCTGGCAACAGTGGTTGCGCTGGCAGGCGACGCCCGAGCAGAAAGCCTGGGCCTTTCATGATGCGCTGGCCTGCGGGCTGGCAGCGCTGGCGCGCGACCGCGCCGCTTCCCGCGGGATCGCGACGATCGTTTGTAGCGGCGGCGTGTTGCATAATCAGCTGCTCGCCGCCCGGCTCAGCGATTACCTCTCTGACTTTACTTTGCTTTTGCCGCAGCAGCTTCCTGCTGGCGATGGCGCGATCGCCTACGGTCAGGCGGTGGTGGCCGCTGCCCGCTGGCAGTCTCAAAGGATTTAAGATGATAACGATGATTTTACGCCAACAGCCGCGTGCGGCGGCGCTGGTACTGGGACTTATCGCCGCGAACGCCCTGGCCTGGCTATGGGCGTTTCAGGCGTTTGGCGACAGCGGGGCATTGATGGCCGCCAGTCTGCTGGCCTGGGGTTACGGCCTGCGCCATGCGGTCGACGCCGACCATATTGCGGCGATTGATAACGTCACCCGCAAGATGATGCAGCAGGGGCGGCGGCCGTTTGGCGTCGGGGCATGGTTCTCGCTAGGGCATTCGTCGATCGTGGTGCTGGCGTCGGCGGCGATCGCCGCGACGGCCACCGCCTTCGGCCAGCAGATGAGCTGGCTACACGATACCGGCAGCGTGATTGGCACTGCGGTATCGGCGCTGTTTCTGCTGGCAATGGCGCTGGTCAATCTGGTGATTTTGCGCAGCGTGTGGCGCAGCTTCCAGGCGTGGAAGCGCGGTGAAAAGGTCAGCGACGAAATCGTCAGCGGCGGCGGCATGATGAGCTGGCTGTTTGGCAAAACCTTCCGGCTGATAAGCCGCAGCTGGCAGATGTATCTGGTGGGCTTTTTGTTCGGTCTCGGCTTTGATACCGCCACCGAAATCGGCGTGCTGGGTATTTCCGCCGCCGGCGCGTCGAGCGGCATTTCGATTTGGTCGATAATGGTCTTCCCGGCACTGTTCGCCAGCGGTATGGCGCTGGTGGATACGCTTGATAATGTGCTGATGGTCGGCGCCTACGGTTGGGCGTTCAGCAAGCCGCAGCGCAAGCTCTATTACAATATGACCATCACCGGCACCTCGGTGGTGGTGGCGCTGTTTATCGGCGGCCTGGAGGCGCTGGGGCTGTTAATGGATAAGTTCGCCCTAAGCGGCGGGGTGTGGCGCTGGGTAGGGGCGTTAAACGATAACCTCGGCGATGCCGGGTTTGTGGTGGTGGGGTTGTTCGTCGTTTGTTGGGCGCTGTCGGTGCTTAATTATCGCTGGCGCGGCTACGATAATTTGGCGCGCTAGCCTGGCTATTTTCCCGGCTTGCGCTGCGCTTAGCCGGGCTACCAGGACAATACCGTAGCCCGGCTAAGGCGTTTACGCCGCAAGCCGGGAAAACCATCACCTTACCAGTTGCTTGAGCAGCGCAAAGGCTTCCTTCATTTTGTCTTCACTCACCACAAAGGCCCGCAGCTGGTTTTCGGCATCCACGCCTTTCGCCACCAGCCCCTCTTTGGCGGCCACGATATTCCACGTCAGATCGTCGCGGCGGGTGTCGCCGGCCAGATGCAGCGGCAGATCCGGCGTTTTCACTTTCACCAGCATTGGCGGCAAGGTGAGCTCGCCCGTTTGCGCCAGCAGGTTTTTACTCAGGCACATGGCGCTGAGTAAAATCGGCTGCAGGAACGGCAGTACCGTACCGTTGATTTCCGCACAGTCGCCGAGCGCATAAATTGCCGGGTCGCTGGTTTGCAGGTGGCTATTGACTACCACGCCGCGGTTAATCTGCAATCCGGCGTGGCGCGCCAGCGACGTTTCCGGGCGCAGGCCGGCGGCGGCCACCACCGCATCGACGGTTATCGCACGCTGGCGGTCGAGGCTGACGCGAATGCCGTCGGCGGTTTGCTCTAACCCCTCAAGCTGCGCCTTGAGCATCAGATGTACGCCCATCTCGGTAAGCCGATGCTGCAGGCGGCTGCTGGCCTCCGGCGGCATCAGCGCCGCCAGCACGCTGGCTGAATTGTCGACTACCGTTACCGCTTTACCGGCGCGGCAGAAATCCATCGCCAGTTCACAGCCAATCAGGCCGCCGCCGACGATCAGCACGCGCTTCGCATCGTGCAGCTGGCTCTGCGCCGCGCCATATTCGCGCTGGCTGTTCAGCGTCAGCATCAGCTCGCGTCCCGGCACCGGCGGGATAAACGGCGTCGCGCCGGTGGCCAGCACCAGTTTGTCGTAGCGCCACTGGTTATCCTGGCTCTTCACTAACCGGTTTTCGGCGTCGATATCGCTTACCCAGGTATGGGGAAACAGACGCAGATTGTACTGCTCGGCGAACTCGCCGGCGCTTTGCAGGGTCAGATCGTCGGCCTTCTGCCCGCGGCTGATGACATGGCTGAGGTCCGGTTTGTTGTACTCATCCATGCTATCGGCGGCGATTAACGTCAGCGGGATTTGCGTATCCTGCTTACGGATATTTTTCACCAGCTGGCGGGCCGCGAAGCCCGAGCCGATGATGACAATGCCATCACTCATTTTGCCTCCGTCGCCAGTACGTCAAAGACATCTTTGCCAAGAGAACACTCAGGGCAGAGGAAATTGTCCGGCACTTCACTCCACGGCGTACCCGGCTGTACATTCTGGTTAGGTTCGCCTTTCGCCGGGTCATAGACCCACTGGCACACGCTGCACTGCATCATGGGACCGAGGTCAGCGGCCGCGGCGGCGGCGCAGACGCAATCCTGTGGTTCCGGCGTTGTCGCTGCTTCAGCAACCGGCAGCGGAGAGAGGGCCCACTGGCGGGCGATGTCGCGACCGTGTTGGCGGCACAGTTCCAGCGCGTCGATATCCGGGCGCCATTTGGCTTTTAGGCTCAGCGACATCTCAAAGCCGGCATCCTGCAGGCGGGTGGACAGACGGTCTACCGCGCCGCCGCTCCAGCCGTGTGAGCCAAAGGCGCTGGCGCGTTTATTGCGAAAACGCAGCCCGGTCATCTCTTCCACCAGCCCGGCGATTTTCGGCATCATCACGTTGTTCATGGTGGAGGTGCCCACCAGCACGCCTTTCGAGCGGAAAACATTGGTGAGAATGTCGTTTTTGTCGCTGCGGGCGACGTTGAAGATTTTTACCGCTACTCGCGGGTCGACTTCAGTGATCCCCTGAGCGATGGCGTCCGCCATCATACGGGTGTTATTGGACATGGTGTCGTAGAAAATCGTGATGCGATCTTCCTGGTAATCCGCCGCCCACTCGAGGTATTTCTCGACGATTTGCGTCGGGTTATCGCGCCAGACCACGCCGTGGGAGGTGGCAATCATATCCACCGGCAGGTTGAAGCCGAGGATTTCGGTAATTTTCGGCGTCACCAGGCGGCTGAAGGGCGTCAGGATGTTGGCGTAGTAGCGCTGGCACTGTTCGTACAGTTCAATCTGGTCCACTTCATCGTTGAACAGGTGTTCGTCGCAGTAGTGCTGGCCGAAGGCGTCGTTGCTGAACAGCACCGCGTCGCCGGTCAGGTAGGTCATCATGCTGTCAGGCCAATGCAGCATCGGCGTTTCCACGAAGATCAGCTGTTTACCATTACCGATATCGAGAGTATCGCCGGTTTTCACCACGTGGAAGTTCCACTCCGGATGATGATGGTGGCCGTTGATCGAGTCGATGGCGTTGGCGGTGCAGTAAATCGGCGTATCCGGGATCTGCATCATCAGTTCGGTCAGCGCGCCGGCATGGTCCTCTTCGGCGTGGTTAATGACGATATAGTCGAGGTCAGCCAGATCGATTTCGCTGCGCAGGTTCTGCACGAACTCGCGGCTGAATTTATGATCGACGGTATCGATCAGCACGTTTTTCTCCTCGCGAATGAGATAGCTGTTGTAGCTGCTGCCGCGCAGCGTTTTATATTCGGTGCCGTGGAAATCACGCACTTCCCAATCGCGTTGGCCAACCCAAAGAATGTTATTTTTAACCGCAATAGACATAGCAACCTCAATCAATACAGTGTGTTTAAACTCAGTTGATTGGCTTATATCAAGTTGCGTGCCAACTTTTTAATTCATTGATAATTAGCTATTTTTAATTTTTTCTGATTTTAGTTGCTGTCAAAATGACAATGATTAAAATAGTCGTTATGACAATGTGTATTGTCAAAATGACAATGGAGCGGCAATGAGTTTTTCCGTCGACGAGTTGGCGAGAATCGCCATTGATTTACAAAGCGATATCGGTCATGCCGACCGTTTTTCGCGCCTGATTACTACCCTGCGGCAGATCCTCGGCTGCGATGCCTCAGCGCTGCTGCGCTATGAGGCGCATCAGTTTGTGCCGCTGGCAATCGATGGCCTGGCGCAGGATGTGCTTGGTCGGCGCTTTGCCCTGGAAGGACACCCGCGGCTTGAGGCGATTGCGCGCGCCGGGGATGTGGTGCGCTTCCCGGCGGATAGCGATTTGCCCGACCCCTATGACGGGCTGATCCCCGGTCATGAGAGCCTGAAGGTTCACGCCTGCGTTGGCCTGCCGCTGTTTGCCGGACAGACGTTGATTGGCGCGCTGACCCTTGATGGTATGGATGCCGATCGTTTTGATAGTTTCAGCGATGAAGAGCTGCGGCTGATTGCCGCGCTGGTGGCTGGCGCCTTGAATAACGCGCTGCTCATCGCCCGCCTTGAGGCGCAAAATGTGTTGCCGGTGCAACCGGTGAATGATGCGCAGCCTGAGCGTCAGGAGATTATCGGCCTGTCGGCACCCATGCTGCAGCTGAAAAAAGAGATCGATATCGTCGCCGCCTCGGATTTAAACGTGCTGATAAGCGGCGAAACCGGCACCGGTAAAGAGCTGGTGGCGAAGGCGGTGCATCAGGGGTCGCCGCGAGCGGCCAATCCGCTGGTCTATCTCAACTGCGCGGCGCTGCCGGAAAGCGTGGCGGAGAGCGAGCTGTTCGGCCATGTGAAAGGGGCATTTACCGGGGCTATCAGCAACCGCAGCGGTAAATTTGAGATGGCTGATAACGGCACCCTGTTCCTTGATGAAATCGGCGAACTGTCGCTGGCGTTGCAGGCGAAGCTGCTGCGCGTGTTGCAGTATGGCGATATTCAGCGCGTCGGCGATGACCGCAGCCTGCGGGTCGATGTGCGGGTGCTGGCGGCGACGAACCGCGATCTGCGCCAGGAGGTGGTGGAAGGGCGCTTTCGCGCCGACCTGTACCATCGGCTGAGCGTCTTCCCGCTGTCGGTTCCGGCGCTACGCGAACGGGAGAACGATGTGGTGCTGCTGGCGGGCTATTTCTGTGAGCAGTGCCGCCTGCGGATGGGGCTGGCGCGGGTCATTTTGGCTGAGGCGGCGCGAAACAGGCTGCAGCAGTGGTCCTGGCCGGGCAACGTGCGCGAACTGGAGCATGCTATTCACCGGGCGGTGGTGCTGGCGCGGGCCACCCAGGCCGGTGATGAAGTGGTACTGGAGCCGCAGCATTTCCAGTTTGCGGTGACGGCGCCGATGTTGCCGACTGAGACGGCGGCAGCGGCAGCGGCGCCGGCGACGGAAAACGTCAATTTGCGCGAGGCGACTGACTCTTTTCAGCGAGAAGCGATTAGCCGCGCGCTGGAGGCGAACCAGCGCAACTGGGCGGCGACCGCCCGTGCGCTGGAACTGGACGTCGCCAACCTGCATCGGCTGGCGAAACGTCTGGGACTTAAAGGATCCCTGCCTGGTAAAAGTTCTGCAGGTTGATGGCGCCGACCAGTTGGCCGTTTTCATCCACGACCGGCGCGGCGCTGATTTTGTGTTTCATCAGCCGCTCTTTGGCTTCCACCGCGCGGCTTTCCGCCTGCAGCGTTACGCCGTTGCGGGTCATCGCCCGAGTGACGCTATCGTTGAGCGTACCGCCAGCAACCAGCCAGCGGCGCAGGTCGCCGTCGGTGAAAACGCCCTGCACGCGGTTGGCTTCATCGCAGACCGCCACCAGGCCGAGCCCGGTTCGGCTTAGTTCAAGCATGGCGTCCATGACGTTGGCGTCGGCATTGACCCGCGGTACTTCTTCGTCGCGGCGCATCAGGTGATGTACTTTGTTCAGCAGACGCGCGCCGAGGGCGCCCGCCGGGTGGGAACGGGCGAAATCTTCTTCATTGAAACCGCGCGCCTGCATCACCGCCATCGCCAGCGCGTCGCCCAGCATCAGCGTGTTGACGGTGCTGGAGGTCGGCGCCAGATGCATCGGGCAGGCTTCGCGCTCCACGGCGATATCCAGCACCGCTTTCGCCGCCAGCGCCAGCGGCGAGGTGGATTTGCCGGTCATCGCCAGCAGCGGAATGGATTTCTCTTCCAGCCGCGGCACGATGAGATCCAGCTCTTTCGCGCTACCGGAGTAGGAGATAAACAGCATCACGTCGCGGCTATCGAGCATGCCGAGATCGCCGTGCAGGGCTTCCGCCGGATGGACGAAAAAGGCCGGGGTGCCGGTGCTGGCGAAGGTTGCCGCCAGCTTTTTACCGATGTGGCCGGATTTACCGATACCGGAGACAATCAGTTTGCCCTCGCAGTGGATGATGGTTTCCGCCGCGCGGATGAAGTCGTCGCCCAGGCGTTCCGGCAGGCGGCTCGCCTCCTGCAGCTCAAGCATCAGGGTCTGGCGTCCGGCCTCTAACAAAAAGTTACTCATGATGTTCTCCAGTAATAATGACTTCAATACCTTTGGCTTCCAGCGCCCGCTGGAATTCAGGGTCAATATCGGCATCGGTAATCAATTTATCCACGCGTTCAAGGCCGCAGACAATGTTGGGACTTTTACGGCCAAACTTGGATGAGTCGGCCATCAGGATCACTTCGCGGGCGGCGTTACACATCGCCTTACTTACGGTATAGACCTCGTTAAAGGTGGTGACGCCCGCGACCAGATCAATGCCGTCGGTGCCCATAAACAGCTTGTCGAAGCTGAATTGTTCGAAGGCGTTTTCCGCCAGTTGGCCGTGAAAGGAGGCCGATTTTTTACGGAAGGTGCCGCCCGGCATCAGGATGGTCTGCTCGTTATCCAGCTCGGAAAGCGCGTTGACGATATGCAGGCTGTTGGTCATCACCGTGATGTTATTGAAGCGGCTCAGCAATGGCACCATCTGCAGCACGGTGCTGCCGGCGTCGAGGATAATTGAATCGCCATCGTGGATGTATCGCACGGCGGCCTCGGCAATCTGCGCTTTCTTATGGGTGTTGATCAGCGTCTTGTGGTCGATAGGCGGGTCGGCCTCGTCTTTATTTAACACTACGCCGCCGTAGGTGCGGATGACGGTCCCGGCATTCTCCAGAATCACCAGATCCTTGCGGATAGTGGTGCCGGTGGTGTCGAAGTGTTGCGCCAGCTCTTCGACCGAGCATTTGCCCTGCGATTGCAGGTACTCGAGAATGGCTGCCTGGCGCTGACGTGGTTTCATAGGCGTTGTATCCTGCGTTTAAGTTTCGAAGTGATAATTTCGCAAGATATTAACTTTCACAACGAAATTATGCATGTTTCGGATTAAGCGCTAATGATAGTGCATTCTGACAGAGCGGATCATTGGGAAAGATCACATCAGGCTGCAATTCCTCGAGATGTTTACCGCTAAGCGTGGGGATTTTTTGCGGACTGGCGAAGACGGTGAGTCCCTTCATCAACAGCGTATCGCAAATACGATCGTTTTCATCGACGGCGATAGCGACAATTGCGCGCGGTTTAAAGCGCCCGGAGGAGCGGCCGACGCCGACGCGGCCCTGCTGGCAAAGGCTATCAAAGGCGCGATTGAAGCGGCGGATCTGCCAGCCGCCGAACGCCAGTTGGCAAAGCCAGGCAATAGCGGCGACGGTAATGAGTGCGGTAACCATAATGTCTCCTGAAGGTGTGATGCCGGGTACAACCCGGGTGCCGTTTTTTGTCGGGTGGCGGCTAACGCCTTACCCGACCTACAGTTTTGTTGCCCGGATAAGCGCAGCGCCATCCGGGAACCTTTTAAAACATCACCTGGCCGCCGGTGACGTTAATCGACTGCCCGGTGCAGTACGATGCCTGCGGGCTGGCGTAGAACATCAACACGTTCAGCACATCCTGGTAATCGCAGCCGCGTTTCAACGGCACCTTATCGATGTAGTACTGCTCGACTTCGCTCTCATCAATGCCGAGCTTGGTGGCGTACTGCGGCAGCAGCGACTGGAACATCGGTGATTTCAACAGATTGCCGAGCATCAGCGAATGCACGGTAATGCCGTATTCCGCCAGATCCAGCGCCAGCGACTGGGTCAGCCCGACGCCGCCGAACTTCGCCGCGCTATAGCCTGAGTTATGCTTACTGCCGACTTTGCCGGATTTCGAGTTGATCTGAATGATGCGACCTTTGATGCCATCGCGGATCATCAACCGTGAGAACTCGCGGGCGCAGAGGAAATAGCCCACCAGGTTGACCTGCAGCGAGCGGTCAAAATCGCCCAGCGCGAAGTCGCTAATAAAGGCGGCCTTAGCGATACCGGCGCTGTAGACCAGGAGATCGACGCGCGTGAAAATCTCATCTACGCCGTGGGCCAGCGCCGTGACGCTGGCTTCGCTGGTGGCGTCGGCGCCGAAGCCGTATGCCGTACCTTCGCCATATTCAGCGTTGATCTCCTGGGCGACGCGGCTGGCTTTTTCACTTTGGATATCGACCACCGCCACGCGGTAGCCCTCGGCGGCCAGACCGCGGCACAGAAACTCTCCTAAGGTTTGTCCGCCACCAATGACAACAGCAACCTGATTCATCTTTCTCTCCTTCTAAGCAACAAATTTCAGTACACAGCCGGTCGCGATGGCGTCCGGTACCGGGCCCGCGACGTGAACGGTTCCGGGAAACTCCGCCTGACGATGGCCGTCAAAGCGCAGGGTGATGTGGCCCAGCTCGCGCAGGTTTTGCTCGGCGACCTCGCCGACGGCGGTCACCGGATAATGCCGATCGCCGAGCTGTAGCTCTGCGCCCGGGCGCAGCTCGCCGCACAGCTCGCCGTGGTTGTGAATAAAGCAATACTCTTCGATATCCGCCGGGGCGCCCTCGCGGAAGGTAATGAGCATCTGTTCTTCCAGCGCCGTCGCCGCGCTGGCGCCGATACGGGTAATAGTGGTGTGGTAAATGACGGTCATCTTCAGGAACCTCTTATTGGTAAATAAATCCGGAAACGAACCACGCGATCAGCACGGTTGGCGCGCCGGTGAGGAAGCGGCTGACCAGTACCGACGGCACGCCGACGCGTACGGTATCCTGACGGGCTTCGGCCAGCGACAGGCCTACCGGGATAAAATCGCAGGCGGCCTGGGCATTAATGGCAAACAGCGCGGGCAGGGCGAGATGCGGTGGAATGTTGCCAAGGCCGATCTGGACGCCAATCAGCACGCCGATCACCTGGGCTATCACCGCGCCGGGGCCGAGAAACGGCGATAACAGCGGGAAGGAGCAGATCAGCGCCAGCGTCACCAGCCCCAGCGGATGGCTGGCGAGCGGCGCCAGGCCGTGGGCAATCCAATCGCCGATGCCGGAGGCCATGATGATGCCGATCAGCGCCGAGACGAAGGCCATAAACGGCAGAATGGTTTTCAGCACCGTATCAATGGTGTCGCGCCCGGCCTGGAACAGCACCGCGACCACTGAACCCATCCCCATCCCGACCTTAGCCAGCAGGCCGTCGCTCTGTTCGGTAATCTTCTTGCTGGTATCGTAATCGCGGCCCGCGGCGGGGAGTGGTTGCACTGCCGTCTCGCCGCTATCTTCCAGCAGTTTGATGTTCTCTTCTTTGACTCCGGAGACGTAAATATCTTCGACGATATACTGCGCCAGCGGCCCGGATTTACCGGTGGCGTGGATGTTGATGGTCGGAATACGGCGCTTCGGGTAGAGGCCGCAGCGCAGGGTGCCGCCGCAGTCAATAATGGCGAGGCCAATTTCGCTTTCCGCCGGTTCACCTTCTTTAAATCCATCAACCGCCTGCCAGCCGGTCAGGCTGGCGAGCGTATCGACGATCGCCGGGCGGGTGCCTGCGGTGATATAGACAATCTTTTTGCCCTCAACGACGTCGAGCTCAAGCGGGCCGCCCCAACCGCCGGTTCCTTTTTCAATACGAATACGGGTCATGATGTCGCTCCTGACAGATGCACTTTCTGGTCAAGTTGAATCGCCATTTTTCTTTCGAAAATAGAGGTGGTCAGATCGGTGACCCAGCCGCGGAAGAAGTTGGTTACCAGGCCAACCAGCAGGTAGCTCACCGCCAGCGGGCCAAGCGGCAGGCCCAGCGTGGTGAGGCCGTTGGCGATACCGAGATAGACAAACAGCTCGCCGGGGTTGATGTGCGGAAACAGCCCGTTCATCGAATGACAGCTATAGGAGGCCGCCGCGTAGTAGCTCGGTTTGTATTTCTCCGGCATAAAGCGGCCAAGGCTTAAGGTCATGGGGTTGCAGAAGACAAAGGTGCCGATGCAGGGCAACAGCAGGTAACGGGTAAGCGGGTTGCCGGCGCAGCGCTGCGCCAGCTTTTCGATCCGCTGTTGGCCGATAAAGTTGATCAGCGCGTTCATGATCACCAGCAGGCTTATCAGCAGCGGCAGGATCCCGGTCACCATACCGGTAAACACCTCGCCGCCTTTCTGAAACAGGCCGATGAACCACTCAGCGCCGTGGGTAACGATTTCAATCATTGTTCTCTCCTTCAGCGTGTTATTTTTCTTGCTAACTGGAGGCTGATTTTAATCATTTTGAAAGGTTTAAAAGTGTTAAATTGATCGCAAAATGAAAGATAAATATTTTATTTTGAAAGTTTGTGCGCGATGAGTGAAAAAATTAACGTGCGGATCGAACTCGGAGAACGTGCAAAAAAAGGACTATTTTGTCTGCAAATGTATTGCCGCTTCCTTGTTGGCGGGCGCATGCTTTACCATAATTACCCTTTGCCGATTTTGTTAAATGGAATTCCCATGTTGAAGCGTCGCTATCTGGCTTTACTCCCTTTATGTGCACTTCTGGCTGCCTGCAGCAGCAAACCTAAGACCCCCGCGGAAGCGGAGATGGCGAGCGGAACCGGCGGCTTTTTGCTGGAACCGCAGCATAACGTGATGCAGATGGGCGGCGATTTCGCCAATAACCCAGCGGCGGCGCAGTTCATCGATAAGATGGTGGCGAAGCACGGCTTCGATAGACAGCAGCTCCAGGAGATCCTGTCGCAGGCTAAGCGCCTGGACTACGTGCTGCGGCTGATGGATCGCCAGGCGCCGAGCGGGTTGCCGCCGACCGGGCCAAACGGCGCCTGGTTACGCTATAAGAAACAGTTTATTACGCCGGATAACGTGCAGAACGGCGTGGTGTTCTGGAACCAGTATCAGGACGCGCTGAACCGCGCGTATCAGGTCTACGGCGTACCGCCGGAAATCATCGTCGGCATTATCGGCGTGGAAACCCGTTGGGGCCGGGTGATGGGCAAAACCCGCATCCTCGATGCGCTGGCGACGCTGTCGTTTAACTATCCGCGCCGCGCTGAATACTTCTCCTCTGAGCTGGAAACCTTCCTGCTGATGGCGCGCAGCGAAAGCGATGACCCGCTGGATCTGAAAGGCTCCTTTGCCGGCGCGATGGGCTACGGCCAGTTTATGCCGTCGTCGTATAAGCAATACGCGGTGGACTTCAACGGCGACGGTCATATCAACCTGTGGGATCCGGTTGATGCCATCGGTAGCGTGGCGAACTACTTTAAACAGCACGGTTGGGTGAGCGGCGATACCGTCGCGGTGCAGGCGCTGGGCCAGGCGCCGGGTCTGGATAACGGCTTTAAAACCAAATACAGCGTTTCACAGCTGTCGGCGGCGGGATTAACCCCAACGCAGCCGCTTGGCAACCATCAGCAGGCCAGTCTGCTGCGGCTGGATATCGGCACCGGGTACCAGTACTGGTATGGTCTGCCGAACTTCTACACTATCACCCGATATAACCACAGCACCCACTACGCGATGGCTGTCTGGCAGCTGGGGCTGGCGGTTTCGCAGGCCCGCGGCGGTTATTGATCCTTTCATCCAGCCGACATATTTCGAGTTCCCCGGATGGCGGCGCGTAGCGCCTTATCCGGGCTACGTTCTGGTATCCGGTTGGTAGCCCCGGGACACCGCGCTTATCCATCCGTTTTTTTCCCTTCTGCATGCCTTTTGTTGACCTTTGTTACATTTCCTCTCGCTGACGCAGATTTACATTCTTTTCTGAATCCCATATTGTTATGTTATAACATTTTATTGGGGCGGGAATATGTTCACATCGGTTTTTATGGCATCCGGCGCGGCGCGCGTGGCAATCGCCTGCGGACTGCTGGCGGCGCTATGGCTGGCAACATGGTGGGCGGTGGCGCTGCCATGATTGAGTTGGATCATCTGGTTGCCGGGTATGAAGGCATGGCAATCACTCCGGCGATGAGCGGCGTGATTGCGGCGGGAAGCCTGACGGCGATTGTCGGGCTTAATGGCTGCGGTAAATCGACGCTGCTGAAAACGCTGGCTGGATTTATTCCGCCGGTTAGCGGACGGCTTAACTGGCGCAAAGGGCGGCCCGTGGTCGGCTGGCTGGCGCAGCGCCATGCCCTGGAATCACAGTTTCCGCTGCTGGTGCGCGATGTCGTCAGCCAGGGGGCCTGGCCGCGGGTCTCGCTGCTGCGCGGTCTGGGCGGCGGCGAGCGTCGGCGCATCGCGGCGGCGCTGGAGCGGGTTGGGCTCAGCGCGATGGCCAATACGCCGATTGAAGAACTCTCGGGCGGCCAGTTCCAGCGCATGCTCTTTGCCAGGGTGATGGTGCAACAGGCGCCGCTGGTGATGTTGGACGAGCCGTTTACCGGCATCGATGAGGCCACCAGCCGCGAGCTGATGGCGCTTATCGTTGATATGCACCGCGAGGGGCAAACGATTCTGGCGGTGCTGCACGACAACCAGTGCGTGGCCGATTTCTTCCCAGAGACGCTGCTACTTGAACCCCAGTACGCGCGCTGGGGCGAGACGTCAAGCGTGCTTCCCGCCTTCAACACCGCGAGGCAGGCATGATCTGGCATACCTTTTTTCAACCTTTTATTGAATTTGGCTTTATGCGCCGGGCGCTGGTGGTGTGCTTCGCGCTGTCGCTGAGCACCACCATGCTGGGCGTGCTATTGCTGCTGCGGCGGATGAGCCTGATGGGCGATGCGCTGTCGCACGCCATTCTGCCGGGGGTGGCGGCGGGTTATCTCCTTAACGGTATGTCGCTGCTGGCGATGAGCGTCGGCGGATTTATCGCCGGGATCGCGGTGGCGCTGGTGGCAGGCTGGGTCAGCCGGCGAACGCCGCTCAAAGAGGACGCCAGTTTTGCCGGGTTTTACCTCGGCTCGCTGGCCCTTGGCGTCACGCTGGTCTCGCTGCGCGGCTCCAGCGTCGATCTGCTGCACCTGCTGTTCGGTTCGATTCTGGCGGTGGATAGCGACGCGGCGTTCTTTGTCACCGACGTGGCGAGCCTGACGCTGCTGTGCATTGCGCTGTTTTATCGCGGGCTGGTTAGCGAGGCGTTCGATAGCGCCTGGCTACAGGTCAACGCGCGGCGGCTACCGGCGCTGCTGCACGGCCTGTTTCTCGCGCTATTGGTACTGAACCTGGTGGCGGGGTTTCAGGTGCTCGGCACGTTAATGGCGGTAGGGCTGATGATGTTGCCCGCGGTAGCGGCGCGCTGCTGGGCACGAACGCTGCCGGGCATTTTGTTGCTGGCGGCGGCGATCGGCGCGTTTTGCGCCTGGATGGGATTGAGCCTTTCGTGGGCAGTGAATTTACCCGCCGGGCCCGCCATCGTGCTGACCGCCAGCGTACTGTTTTTTATTTCAGTGTTTTTTGGCACGCGCAGCCGGCTGGTTGTTGGCTGGCGCAAATTAATGGGGTAAGGAAATGATGAAACGAAGTGCAGTGGTGATGGCGTTAGCCGTGGGGCTGATGGCGCAGGGGGCGATAGCAAAAACGCTGAACGTGGTAAGCAGCTTTTCGGTGCTGGGCGATATGGTGCAGCAGGTCGGCGGCGAGCATGTTCATGTCGATACGCTGGTAGGGCCGGATGGCGATCCGCACACCTTTGAACCTTCACCGAAGGATAGCGCGCTGCTCAGCAAAGCCGACGTGGTGGTGGTCAACGGGCTTGGACTGGAAGGGTGGCTGGATCGGCTGGTGAAAGCGTCCGGTTTTAAGGGCGAATTAGTGGTGGCGTCAAAAGGGGTTAAGACGCATACCCTCGATGAAGACGGTAAAACGGTGACCGATCCGCACGCCTGGAATAGCGCCGCTAATGGCGCGTTGTACGCGCAGAATATCCTTGATGGCCTGGTGAAAGCCGACCCGCAGGATAAAGCGGCGCTCCAGAGCCGCGGTAAGCGTTATATCGAGCAGCTGACGGCAATTGACGGCTGGGCGAAGGCGCAGTTTAGCGTCATCCCGCAGGCGAAGCGTAAAGTGCTGACCAGCCATGATGCTTTCGGCTATTTTGGCCGCGCTTACCACGTGACGTTCCTCGCGCCGCAGGGACTCTCATCCGAGAGCGAAGCCAGCGCGGCGCAGGTGGCGGCGTTGATTAAGCAAATCAAAGCCGATGGCGTGCATACCTGGTTTATGGAGAACCAGCTGGACCCGCGTCTGGTACAGCAAATCGCTGGCGCGACGGGGGCGCAACCGGGCGGCGAACTCTATCCGGAAGCGCTGTCTAAGCCGGGCGGCGTGGCCGATAGCTACGTTAAAATGCTGCGCCATAACGTCGAGCTCATCGTCAATAGTATGAAGTAACGGGTTGTCTGGTCGTCCCGGTTGCAGCGGGACGGCCCATTTTTGGATCCCCCCTCGTAAAATCACCAGCTCGTCCCCATATCTCTGCCGAAAGTGCTATCTTTGATGGCCTCTTTATCTGGCTTAAGCGGGGCAAAAATGACCGATTCAGAATTAATGCAGCTAAGCGAACAGGTTGGGCTGGCGCTGAAAGCGCAGGGCGCGACGGTGACCACCGCGGAGTCCTGCACCGGCGGCTGGATAGCCAAAGCGCTGACCGATATTGCCGGTAGCTCAGCGTGGTTTGAGCGCAGTTTCGTGACCTATAGCAACGAAGCCAAATCGCAGATGATTGGCGTGAGCGAAGTGACGTTACTGGATAACGGCGCGGTGAGCGAACCGGTGGTTGTCGAGATGGCAATTGGCGCGCTACGCGCGGCGCGCGCCACCTATGCGGTATCGGTCAGCGGTATCGCCGGCCCGGACGGCGGCAGCGCGGAGAAGCCCGTCGGCACCGTGTGGTTCGGTGTCGCCTGTGCGAACGGGCAGGGCGTGACCCGCCGCGAATGCTTTGCCGGAGACCGCGAAGCGGTGCGTCGTCAGGCGACGGCCTATGCGTTAAATCTGCTCTGGCAACAATTTCTACAAAATACTTGATACTGTATGACCATACAGTATAATTGCCTCAACTGAACAAATATTAACGGCGAAGCGAACGCGCTTCACCTCGCATGACAGGAGTAACAATGGCGATCGACGAAAACAAACAGAAAGCGTTGGCGGCAGCACTGGGCCAGATCGAAAAGCAATTCGGTAAAGGCTCCATCATGCGCCTGGGTGAAGACCGTTCCATGGACGTGGAAACCATCTCCACCGGTTCGCTTTCTCTGGATATCGCGCTCGGCGCAGGCGGTCTGCCAATGGGCCGTATCGTTGAGATCTACGGGCCGGAATCATCGGGTAAAACTACCCTGACGCTGCAAGTTATCGCCGCAGCGCAGCGTGAAGGCAAAACCTGTGCGTTCATCGATGCCGAACACGCGCTGGATCCGGTATATGCCCGCAAGCTGGGCGTTGATATCGACAACCTGCTGTGCTCCCAGCCGGATACCGGCGAGCAGGCGCTGGAAATCTGTGACGCGCTGGCGCGTTCCGGCGCGGTAGACGTTATCGTCGTCGACTCCGTGGCGGCGCTGACGCCGAAGGCGGAAATCGAAGGCGAAATCGGCGACTCTCACATGGGCCTCGCGGCGCGTATGATGAGCCAGGCGATGCGTAAACTGGCTGGTAACCTGAAGCAGTCCAACACGCTGCTGATCTTCATCAACCAGATCCGTATGAAAATCGGCGTGATGTTCGGTAACCCGGAAACCACCACCGGTGGTAACGCGCTGAAGTTCTACGCTTCCGTGCGTCTGGACATTCGCCGCATCGGCGCGGTGAAAGAGGGCGACAACGTCGTCGGCAGCGAAACCCGCGTGAAAGTGGTGAAAAACAAAATCGCCGCGCCGTTCAAACAGGCTGAATTCCAGATCCTCTACGGTGAAGGCATCAACTTCTTCGGCGAGCTGGTTGACCTCGGCGTGAAAGAGAAGCTGATTGAAAAAGCGGGCGCCTGGTATAGCTACAACGGCGACAAAATCGGTCAGGGTAAAGCGAACGCAATCTCCTGGCTGAAAGATAACCCGGCGGCGGCGAAAGAAATTGAGAAGAAGGTTCGCGAACTGCTGCTCAACAACCAGGACTCCACGCCGGACTTCGCGGTTGACGGCAACGACGCAGAAGAAACCGAACAAGATTTCTGATATCGTCTAAAAGAGTGACAAAGGGCTGCTGATGCGGCCCTTTTGCTTTTCTTAGATTATCGAGGTGCCTGTGACTGAGACTTCACCACGCCGCTCCGGCTATGCGCGTCTGTTGGATCGCGCAATTCGTATTCTAGCGATGCGCGATCATAGCGAACAGGAGCTGCGGCGTAAGCTGGCGGCGCCGGTAATGAGTAAAAACGGCCCTGAAAAGCTGGACATTACGCCGGAAGAGCTCGAACAGGTTGTCGGCTGGTGCCTGGAAAACCGCTATCTTGATGACCAGCGTTTTGTTCGCCAGTTTATTGCCAGCCGGAGCCGCAAGGGCTATGGGCCGGCACGTATCCGCCAGGAGTTGAATCAAAAGGGCATTGGCCGCAGCGACATCGAAAGCGCGATGCGCGAGTGTGAAATCGACTGGGCGGCGCTGGCGAAAGAGCAGGCGCAGCGTAAATACGGCGAACCGTTACCTACCGCCTTTACTGAAAAAGTTAAAATCCAGCGATTTTTGCTGTACCGCGGCTATCTGATGGAAGATATCCAGGAAATCTGGCGAAATTTTGCAGATTGACCCATCGGGGATTTTACTTCCCTCTAAAGAAAACTTATCTTATTCCCACTTTATTCCGTCGGGCCGCTGCTTGTGATTGCATAATCAGCGTCCAGGGCGATTATTCCTTATACACAAAATCATTCAAGCTGCATCACGGCGGCAAGAGAGAACAGCTTCTGGGGCGTACGTGAGTTCACTACCGGGAGAGGACGTTCCGCCAGGTCAGAGGCGACTTGAAGGATGAAGTGTAGCTTGATTTCAGGATAATTATGAGCAAGAGCACCGCTGAGATCCGTCAGGCGTTTCTCGACTTTTTCCATAGTAAGGGACATCAGGTAGTTGCCAGCAGCTCCCTGGTGCCGCACAACGATCCGACCCTGCTGTTTACCAACGCCGGGATGAACCAGTTCAAGGATGTCTTCCTTGGCCTCGACAAACGTAATTATTCGCGCGCGACCACCGCGCAGCGTTGCGTGCGTGCGGGCGGTAAACATAACGATCTGGAAAACGTCGGTTACACCGCACGTCACCACACCTTCTTCGAAATGCTGGGCAACTTCAGCTTCGGCGATTACTTCAAGCAGGATGCCATCAAATACGCATGGGAACTGCTGACCGGTGAGAACTGGTTCGCCCTGCCGAAAGAAAAACTGTGGGTTACCGTTTACGAGACCGATGACGAAGCTTTCGACATCTGGGCCAATGAAGTGGGCGTTCCGCGCGAGCGTATTATCCGCATCGGCGACAACAAAGGCGCGCCGTTTGCTTCTGATAACTTCTGGCAGATGGGCGATACCGGTCCGTGCGGCCCATGCACCGAAATCTTCTTTGACCATGGCGACCACATCTGGGGCGGCCCTCCGGGAAGCCCGGAAGAAGATGGTGACCGTTACATTGAGATCTGGAACATCGTCTTCATGCAGTTCAACCGTCAGGCTGACGGTACCATGGAGCCGCTGCCGAAGCCTTCCGTTGATACCGGTATGGGGCTGGAGCGTATTGCCGCTGTACTGCAGCACGTTAATTCCAACTATGACATCGACCTGTTCCGCAACCTGATTGCGAGCGTGGCGAAAGTCACCGGCGCGACCGATCTGACTAACAAGTCGCTGCGCGTTATTGCCGATCACATTCGTTCCTGCGCATTCCTGATTGCTGATGGCGTGATCCCGTCGAATGAAAACCGCGGCTACGTGCTGCGTCGCATCATTCGCCGCGCGATTCGCCACGGCAACATGCTGGGCGCGAAAGACACCTTCTTCTGGAAACTGGTTGCTCCGCTTATCGACGTGATGGGCGCCGCCGGTGAAGAGCTGAAACAGCAGCAGGCTCTGGTTGAGCAGGTGCTGAAAACCGAAGAAGAGCAGTTTGCGCGCACACTGGAGCGCGGGCTGGCGCTGCTGGATGAGGAACTGTCGAAGCTTAAAGGCGACACGCTGGACGGCGAAACCGCCTTCCGTCTGTATGACACCTATGGCTTCCCGGTTGACCTGACTGCGGATGTCTGCCGCGAGCGCAACATCAAGGTTGACGAAGCAGGCTTTGAAGCCGCGATGGAAGAGCAGCGCCGCCGCGCACGTGAGTCCAGCGGTTTCGGCGCTGACTATAACGCGATGATTCGCGTTGACGGCGCATCGGAATTTAAAGGCTACGATCATCTGGAGCTGAACGGCAAAGTTACTGCGCTGTTCATCGACGGCAAAGCGGTTGATAGCGTCAGCGCGGGTCAGGATGCGGTTGTAGTCCTTGACCAGACGCCGTTCTATGCGGAATCCGGCGGTCAGGTAGGCGATAAAGGCGAACTGAAAGGCGCTGGCTTCTCCTTCGCGGTCAGCGATACGCAGAAGTACGGCCAGGCTATTGGTCATATCGGTAAAGTTGCCAGCGGTTCCCTGAAAGTGGGTGACGCGGTGCAGGCCGATGTCGATCAGGCTCGCCGTCAGCGTATCCGTCTCAACCACTCCGCGACGCACCTGATGCACGCGGCGCTGCGCCAGGTCCTCGGTACCCACGTGGCGCAGAAAGGCTCACTGGTTAACGATAAAGCGCTGCGTTTTGACTTCTCGCATTTTGAAGCGATGAAGCCGGAAGAGATTCGTGCGGTAGAAGATCTGGTCAACGCGCAGATCCGTCGTAACCTGGCTATCGAAACCAATATTATGGATATCGATGCCGCGCGTGAATCCGGCGCCATGGCGCTGTTTGGCGAGAAATACGACGATCGCGTTCGCGTACTGCGGATGGGCGATTTCTCCACCGAGCTGTGCGGCGGTACTCACGCAGCGCGTACCGGTGATATTGGCCTGTTCCGTATTACCTCTGAATCCGGTACCGCCGCAGGCGTGCGCCGTATTGAAGCGGTGACCGGCGAAGGGGCGATTGCCAGCCTGCATGCGCAGAGCGATCAGCTCAGCGATATCGCGCAGCTGCTGAAGGGCGATAGCCACAGCATCGGCGATAAAGTTCGCGCGGCGCTTGAGCGTACCCGTCAGTTGGAAAAAGAGCTGCAGCAGCTGAAAGAGCAGGCTGCAGCGCAGGAGAGCGCTAATCTCTCCAGTAAAGCCGAAGAAATTAACGGCGTTAAGCTGCTGGTCAGCGAGCTGGCCGGCGTTGAGCCGAAAATGCTGCGTACCATGGTTGATGATCTGAAAAACCAGCTCGGTTCGACGGTCGTTGTATTAGCTACGGTAGCGGATGGTAAGGTTTCTCTGATTGCAGGTGTGTCTAAGGATGTGACAGACCGCGTGAAAGCAGGGGAGCTGGTTGGTATGGTCGCCCAGCAGGTGGGCGGTAAAGGGGGCGGTCGTCCGGATATGGCGCAAGCCGGTGGTACCGATGCGTCTGCTCTCCCTGCTGCGTTAGCCAGTGTGAAAGGCTGGGTCAGCGCAAAACTGTAATAACTATAAACGCATTTACCCTAAATAATTCGAGTTGCAGGAAGGCGGCGACGCAGCGAATCCCCAGGAGCTTACTCAAGTAAGTGACTGGGGTGAGCGAGGAAAGCCAACACACATGCAACTTGAAGTATGACGGGTATAGGTGCCGTAACCAGAGGGTTACGGCACCTTGCGTCATAAGTACTGATAACGATAAAGTCGGGTTGAAGTTGTGTAGATCGGCTAAACTTAGGTTTAACAGAATGTGATGCCGTGACTGCTTACACCGCGAGGTGTTTGTCATCGCTTACTTTTTGGCGTTATATGATGGATAATGCCGGGATGCGAGAGACCCGACTCTTTTAATCTTTCAAGGAGCAAAGAATGCTGATTCTGACTCGTCGAGTTGGTGAGACCCTCATGATTGGAGATGAGGTCACTGTGACAGTTTTAGGGGTTAAGGGTAACCAGGTACGTATTGGTGTCAACGCCCCTAAAGAAGTCTCTGTACATCGTGAAGAAATCTACCAGCGTATCCAGGCTGAAAAATCCCAGCAGTCCAGTTACTAAGCTTTCCGCGCCTCGCTTTATTGTGAGGCGCATCCCTCCGGCGGTCGTTTTTCTCTTTTCTTCTCCTGTTTCTTCTCTCGCGACATCCTCTCTTTTGTTTTTATTCGCCGTACGTCATTTTTCGTTGTCGCTTTTGAGTGGCCGTAAAGGGCTATTTCCTGTTGATAAAATACTCTTTTTGCCGTTTTTGCAGGCTAATTGCGCGTGAAGTGTGCAAACGGAAAAAGCTCTCGAAAAATTGTTTGACTTATAAGTCTCAGAAAGTAATATGTGCGCCATCGCAGCGACGAAGAGCAGAAACAAGTTCTTCGAAGCACTCGCAAGAGGCGTGTTGTGTGGTGAGGTGGCCGAGAGGCTGAAGGCGCTCCCCTGCTAAGGGAGTATGCGGTCAAAAGCTGCATCCGGGGTTCGAATCCCCGCCTCACCGCCATTTTGCATCCGTAGCTCAGCTGGATAGAGTACTCGGCTACGAACCGAGCGGTCGGAGGTTCGAATCCTCCCGGATGCACCAT
>OKWM01000036.1_pt1 | contig 4685 bp, 4 predicted proteins | sample 1607081 | NCBI WGS metagenome assembly OKWM01 (sample SAMN07501041, study PRJEB24779) | human gut metagenome
GTCGGGGTGTCATATTCAACGTGGGAAGTGTTGATGGTGATACCACGAGCTTTTTCTTCCGGCGCGTTATCGATCTGATCGAATGCGCGAGCAGCACCGCCGTAGGTTTTAGCCAGTACGGTAGTGATTGCAGCGGTCAGCGTTGTTTTACCATGGTCAACGTGGCCGATAGTACCGACGTTAACGTGCGGTTTTGTACGTTCAAACTTTTCTTTAGACATCGATTGTCCCTCTAAGACACGGATAAATCGGTGATATCACCACATCAACCAGGCAACATGCCCGACTTGTTGAATGCAATAAACAGAGAGAAACAGGGAAGGAGAGATAAAGAAGTGGTGCTGATACCCAGAGTCGAACTGGGGACCTCACCCTTACCAAGGGTGCGCTCTACCAACTGAGCCATATCAGCACGTCTGGAGCGGGCAGCGGGAATCGAACCCGCATCATCAGCTTGGAAGGCTGAGGTAATAGCCATTATACGATGCCCGCATCCTGAAACTCGGCTACCCAGTTCTTTCTGTAACAAAAAAGAGATTGCTCTCTTTAATGTTGAGCTGATTAGTTTACCCAACCAACTCCGGCTACGCAAAGCGTCGCCCGAAAGTGGTGGTGGGGGAAGGATTCGAACCTTCGAAGTCGATGACGGCAGATTTACAGTCTGCTCCCTTTGGCCGCTCGGGAACCCCACCCAAATTGTTATGGTGCCGACTACCGGAATCGAACTGGTGACCTACTGATTACAAGTCAGTTGCTCTACCTACTGAGCTAAGTCGGCATCAAGTAGCGCGCATTCTAGGGAGACCTGCGAGTTCATGCAACTAAAAATTTGCATAAAACGTTCTCTTGCTCACATTTTGTGCTCTTACGCGAAAAAACGGTGTAATTTCAAACAATGGAGTGCAAAAAAAGCGCACTCCTCAACGCAGAATTTGTTTCGCTGCGCCTGTCAGATATAAGAATGACGGTTTTTTCACCTGCAAATCCTGGTTGCAGGCGCGATCGCTAACCTGCAAAGATAGCAGACTCGCTTTCTCCCCTCTTTCTACTTATTCATCACTTGTGATGCTGCTATGAGAAAGCGCCCTTCGATGAGTTTTTTTCTTATTATTCCCGGCATTCTGGTGTTACCCTCCTGCCCATTGTCCTGATTAACTAGTGTGAAGCATCACCGCTACCTCTTTTTCGGTGATAGTAAGAACATGCTTATGAGCAAAAAAGAGCAGACGTTAATGACACCCTATCTACAATTTAACCGCAACCAATGGGCTGCACTTCGTGATTCCGTTCCGATGACGCTGACAGAGGAAGAAATCGCGCGGTTAAAAGGCATCAACGAAGATCTTTCGCTGGAAGAAGTCGCCGAGATCTATTTGCCGCTGTCACGTTTGCTCAATTTCTATATCAGTTCCAACCTCCGTCGCCAGGCGGTGCTTGAGCAATTTCTTGGCACCAACGGCCAGCGTATTCCTTACATCATCAGTATTGCAGGTAGCGTTGCGGTTGGTAAAAGTACTACAGCGCGTGTTTTACAGGCGCTGCTTAGCCGCTGGCCGGAACATCGTCATGTTGAACTGATAACTACCGATGGCTTCTTACATCCTAACTCGGTGTTAAAAGAACGCGGCTTGATGAAGAAAAAGGGCTTCCCGCAGTCCTATGATATGCATCGGTTGGTGAAGTTTGTTTCTGACCTGAAATCTGGCGTACCAAATGCCACCGCGCCGGTCTATTCCCATCTCATTTATGATGTTATTCCTGATGGTGATAAAACCGTTGCTCAACCGGATATTCTTATTCTGGAAGGTTTGAACGTTCTGCAGAGCGGGATGGATTATCCGCACGATCCGCATCATGTATTTGTCTCTGACTTTGTCGACTTCTCTATTTATGTCGATGCGCCGGAAGACTTATTAAAAAACTGGTATATCAACCGCTTCCTGAAATTCCGTGAAGGCGCTTTTACCGATCCGGATTCTTATTTCCATAATTACGCAAAACTCTCAAAAGACGAAGCGGTCAATATCGCCACTTCATTATGGAATGAGATCAACCTACTGAACTTAAAAGAAAATATATTACCAACCCGAGAGCGAGCAAGCTTGATTATGACCAAAAGCGCAAATCATTCGGTCGATCAAGTTCGCCTACGGAAATAAAAAAGGGAGCGCAAGCTCCCTTTTTTCTATTCAGCGCTACGCAGCGATATCTCGCCTCCCACCCATGGTTTAATTACCCCATCCTGCTCGAGTAATAATGCCCCTTGAGCATCAATTCCGCGAGAAATACCAAATATTTCCTTATCACCAATAATCAGCTTCACCGGCCGATTAATAAAGTTATCCAGTTTTTCCCAGCGTGGCAGGTAAGGTGTTAAACCTTCCTGTTCGAATAGTTGCAAACCGGTACGTAATGCTTTTACCAGACGCGCCGTCAGGGTGTTACGGTCAATGAAGACTCCCGCCTCCTGGAGGCTGATCCACCCCTGATTGACAATGTCAGACTCAACGCGGCGCATCACGAGGTTGATACCAGCGCCGCTGACGATTTGCGCGGCATCACCGGTTTTGCCTGTCAGTTCTACCAGGATACCGGACAACTTGCGGTCCTGGAGATAGATATCATTCGGCCATTTGACCCGAACGTTATCCGCCCCCAGGCTCTGCAGTACTTCTGCAATCACAATACCGATCACCAGGCTCAAACCAATCGCAGCAGCAGGGCCTTGTTCCAGACGCCAGTACATGGAGAGATAAAGATTGGCCCCAAACGGTGAGAACCACTTACGCCCGCGGCGGCCACGACCAGCCTGCTGATATTCAGCGACACAGGCATCACCTGATTCCAGTTCGTCCAGACGATCCAGCAAATACTGGTTGGTGGAATCAATCACCGGCAGCACGGTAATACGACCTTGTTCAATCTGGCCGGCAATCTTTTGCTCGTCCAGCAATTCAATCGGTTCAGGGAGGCTATAGCCCTTCCCTGGTACGGTAAACACATCAACACCCCAGTCGCGGAGCGTCTGCATATGCTTGTTAATTGCCGCGCGGCTCATCCCCAGGCGTTCGCCGAGCTGTTCGCCAGAGTGAAACTCGCCATCCGCCAGAATAGAGATCAGCGTCAGGGGTACGGTATTATCTTTCATGCAATCACCTCTTCCGCATTCACTTCACCGTTCTCTGCGATGAAGCGCACTTCAGGCTGGAGCCAAACATTAAATTTCTCGCCTACCTGCTGGCGGACATAGTGTGCCAACCCAACGACATCATCGCTGGTCGCCTGGTTATCGTTGATCAGCACCAACGCCTGCTGACGGTGAACGGCAGCCCCGCCGATAGTTTTCCCTTTTAGCTGGCACTGGTCGATAAGCCAACCGGCTGCCAGTTTAACGCTGCCGTCAGCCTGTGGATAATGCGGCGCGTTAGGGAATGAAGCCAGCAGCGCCTGGGCAACTTGAGCGCTGACGACCGGGTTTTTAAAGAAGCTACCGGCATTACCATTCACTTTAGGATCCGGTAACTTGGTCATACGCATGTGACAAACGGCATCGAATACCTGGCGTGGGGTAACAGTTTGCGGATCGAGACGGGTTAAATCACCATAGGTCAGGACGGGCTGCCATGCTTTTTCCAGCCGTAGCCCAACAGCCACTATCGCGTAACTATCCTGATATTCATGTTTGAAAATACTGTCGCGATAGCCGAACCGGCACTCTGCGGCAGAAAGGCGCTGCTTGCGACCTGTTTCTAGTTCGATACAGTCTACGTATTCACATACTCGCTGCAGTTCGACGCCATAGGCACCAATATTTTGAATTGGTGAAGACCCCGCGCAACCAGGAATTAAGGCCAGATTTTCCAGCCCAGGCATTCCATTTTCCAGCGCAAATTGCACCAGTTGATGCCAGTTTTCACCGGCGCCAACGTGCAAACGCCAGGCTTCAGACGTTTCGCTTACCTCGATCCCCATGATGCGGTTGATGATCACCGTGCCGGAATAATCTTTCAGGAACAGAACGTTGCTTCCTTCTCCAAGGATCAGACAAGGTTGGTGTTCTGCAGCAGCGGCTTGCCAGGCAGCCAGCAACTGTTGTTCATTTTCAGCAAGTACAATTGCTTTGGCAGAATGGCTAATGCCAAAGGTATTCCAGGGTTTGAGGGAGAGGTTCATAGTGGCTTCCTGATGCAAAATCAGCATTAGTTTACCGTATCTGGCGAGGGAAGGCTTGCCTGAATAATATCGGTTCGGGGCCGGGTTCATCTCATCATGGGCGTGAATGAAGGGTGCCGGCAGGCAGGAGCCTTTCCCGGAGGCGGTGCTGCGCACCTTTTCCGGGCTACGGGTCTGTAGCCCCGGTAAGCGCAGCGCCACCGGGAAGATGGCGGCGCGTCTGGCCGCAAAACACCAAAACAAAAGGCCCGGTCTTCCGGCTGAGCCTTTCGTTTACGTTGCTATGACCGCGGCTTTCCCCGGAGGCGGTGCTGCGCACCTTTTCCGGGCTACGGGGTCTGTAGCCCCGGTAAGCGCAGCGCCACCGGGGGATGCCATCGTGTCTGGCCGCAAAACACAAAAACAAAAGGCCCAGTCTTTCGACTGAGCCTTTCATTTTATTTGATGCCTGGCAGTTCCCTACTCTCACATGGGGAGACCCCACACTACCATCGGCGCTACGGCGTTTCACT
>OKWM01000057.1_pt1 | contig 1776 bp, 1 predicted proteins | sample 1607081 | NCBI WGS metagenome assembly OKWM01 (sample SAMN07501041, study PRJEB24779) | human gut metagenome
TCCTCTCAAATTTCCTACGCCCGCGACGGATAGGGACCGAACTGTCTCACGACGTTCTGAACCCAGCTCGCGTGCCGCTTTAATGGGCGAACAGCCCAACCCTTGGGACCTACTACAGCCCCAGGATGTGATGAGCCGACATCGAGGTGCCAAACCTCCCCGTCGATGTGGACTCTTGGGGGAGATAAGCCTGTTATCCCCAGGGTAGCTTTTATCCGTTGAGCGATGGCCCTTCCATTCAGAACCACCGGATCACTAAGCCCGACTTTCGTCCCTGCTCGAGTTGTAGCTCTCGCAGTCAAGCTCCCTTATACCTTTACACTCTGCGAATGATTTCCAACCATTCTGAGGGAACCTTTGGGCGCCTCCGTTACCTTTTAGGAGGCGACCGCCCCAGTCAAACTGCCCACCTAACAATGTCCTGTCACCAGATTCATGGCATCCAGTTAGAACCTCAGTACTGTCAGGGTGGTATCCCAAGGACGACTCCATCAAGGCTGACGCCCTGATTTCCCAGTCTCCCACCTATCCTGTACAGACAATACCGAAATTCAATGCTAAGCTACAGTAAAGCTCTACGGGGTCTTTCCGTCCAATCGCGGGTAGCGAGCATCTTCACTCGCACTACAACTTCGCCGGATTCACAGTTGAGACAGTGCCCAAGTCATTACGCCATTCGTGCGGGTCAGAACTTACCTGACAAGGAATTTCGCTACCTTAGGACCGTTATAGTTACGGCCGCCGTTTACTGGGGCTTAAGTTCACACCTTCGCTTGCGCTAAGTGTTCCCCTTAACCTTCCAGCACCGGGCAGGCGTCAGCCCCTATACATCAGCTTTCGCTTTAGCAGAGACCTGTGTTTTTGCTAAACAGTTGCTTGGGCCTATTCTCTGCGGCCTGCTCTCACAGGCACCCCTTCTCCCTAAGTTACGGGGTCAATTTGCCTAGTTCCTTAACTGTGATTCTTCCGCCGGCCTTAGGATTCTCTCCTCATCTACCTGTGTCGGTTTGCGGTACGGGCACTACATCTCTCTCTAGATGCTTTTCTTGGAAGCATGGAATCAAGTACTTCGGTTCCGTAGAACCTTCCCCATCACGCCTCAGAATTGTTAGGACGGATTTGCCTTTCCTAACTCCCTAAACGCTTAGACTAGCATCCAATAGCTAGCACACTCTATCCTTCTCCGTCACACCATCGATAATAACGATCAGTAGTGGTATCGGAATATCAACCGATTGTCCATCGCCTACGCCTTTCGGCCTCGGCTTAGGTCCCGACTAACCCTCAGCGGACGAACCTTCCTGAGGAAACCTTAGATATTCGGCCTGTGGGATTCTCACCCACATCTCGCTACTAATGCCAACATTCTCACTCGTAATCAGTCCACCGCTCCTTACGGTACGACTTCAGCCCGATTACGACGCTCCCCTACCGCTTGCTTACGCAAGCCCGTAGCTTCGGTGGTAAGTTTGAGCCCCGGACATCTTCGGCGCAGGATCTCTCGACTAGTGAGCTATTACGCACTCTTTTAATGAGTGGCTGCTTCTAAGCCAACATCCTAGTTGTCTTAGAAATCCCACATCCTTTTCCACTTAACTTACACTTTGGGACCTTAGCTGACGATCTGGGCTGTTTCCCTTTTGACCACGGATCTTATCATTCGTAGTCTGACTGCCGAGCTCAAAGTATGTGGCATTCGGAGTTTGATAAGGTTCGGTAAGCGCTATGCCCCCTAGCCCATTCAGTGCTCTACCTCCACTACTCATATCCGACGCT
>OKWM01000075.1_pt1 | contig 1514 bp, 1 predicted proteins | sample 1607081 | NCBI WGS metagenome assembly OKWM01 (sample SAMN07501041, study PRJEB24779) | human gut metagenome
AAAGCAAAATCAAAAGCGTATGCGTTAACGATGGAAGGAAGAAAAACAGCAACATGGGATTTACCTAGATATGTAAGTGAAAAAGTATAAAATAAAAAAACTTAGAAGTAATCTATAAATATAGAATACTTCTTTTTTATATAAAAATTATATATAAATTTAGGAGGAAGATAAAATGAAAAATCAATATGTTATGAAAAAGTATAATTTAGACGGATTAAATCAAGATCAAATGAAGGTTATTGAGGATTACAACAAGAAAAATACTGGTTATATAGTAGGACTTGTAGCATTAGCTGGAGCATCCTACCTTCTTAGTAATAATAATTATGCCATGTATATTGTATATATAGGAGCAGCAGTATTAGGTGGATTAGCCTTAAAAGATAAACATTCATTAAAGAAAAAATTACTTAAATTAGATGATAATAAGTAAAAAACTTATAGAATTAATTAATGATGGGATTACGAGCAAATCTTAATTTGGTCATTGTAGGTATTTATAAAGGATGTCCTTAATGGGCATCTTTTTAATTTATAATAATATTTGGAGGAATTAGATAAATGGGTTTATTTAAAAATAAAATAAATAATTATAGTGAGCTATCAACAGAATTAAAAGAATCAAATGTTAATTTTGATAAAATTTATGATGATTGTGTAGAACACTTTACTACTGTAAAAGCTGGAGATTTAAATAAGTGGAAAAGAAAGATAAAGTCAACTGAAGAGTTTAGAAAATCAGTAAAAAGGTTTTTTACTGGAAAAGGTTTGGAGGATAAAGAAGCAGAAGAATTAACTGATAGATTTATAAAATCTACAGAAGGATATCAGATTTTAGAAGAACTTATAAATGATGAAAGTATATCTGATATAAAGGTATTATCTTTTAATAATATAAGAGTAAAGAGAAATGGTAAAAGAGAATCTACAAACATTAAATTTAAAGATAATGATGATTATAAAAAGTTTATAAAGGTAGTTGCAGCAACTAATGAAATAAATCTATCTCGTATAAATGCTATGCAAACTTTTCGTGACAAAGATAGTAATGATAAATTTAGATTAAGGTTTAATATAAGTACAGAGTATGTAAATTCTAATGATTTACCATTACTTCAAATAAGAAAAATTCCTAAAAAGAAATATACAAAAGAACAGTTAATAGAACTTGGATTATTTACTAATGAACAAAATGATTATCTAATAAAGAAGCTTGAAGAAGGAAATTTAATACTGTTCACTGGTAAAGGAGCAAGTGGAAAGACAACAATGATAAATTATTTAATAGATCAGATTTCTCATCAAAAGTCTGGGTTAGCTATACAAGAAAATGATGAATTATTTTCCGATACTCATCCAGAGATGATATTTCAACATGTTGTAACGAATAAAGGTGAAGGAAAGATACAGTATTTATTAAAAGATTTAGCTGTTAATGGATTACTGATAGACCTAGATTGGTTTATAATAGGTGAAATTAAAGGTGGAGAAGCTATGTATTTAATGGTAGC
>OKWM01000241.1_pt1 | contig 1014 bp, 1 predicted proteins | sample 1607081 | NCBI WGS metagenome assembly OKWM01 (sample SAMN07501041, study PRJEB24779) | human gut metagenome
CATTTAATCCACGGTGCAAGTGGGCTATGCGCATCTGTGGTAATCGGATTCCTATGGTGACAAATGTTGGTGAAAATCATCAATTTACATGTTGGTTAGCTAAGTTGGAGGGACTTTAATGAGTTACGTATGGGAAACTGACAACCTCGTTAAAGAGTTCACTCTGTCAGGTGGCTTATTTAAGCCAAAACACACGGTACACGCTGTACAAGACGTGAGCCTATATCAATCACCAGGGGAAACCCTCGGTATCGTAGGTGAGTCTGGATGTGGTAAATCTACATTTGGTTACACTTTGATGGGTTTATATCAAGCTACATCTGGTTCTATTTATATGAATGGTCGACATATCAACCCTTATGTGGATAGAGAGTCTGTTCACCCGGTGATGCAAATGGTATTTCAAAATCCTTATGCATCCCTTAATCCGCGGCTTACGGTTAATGCAATTTTAGAGGAGCCTTTAGAACTGGATCCAAAGTATACACCCCGAGATCGCGTGATTCGTGTAAAAGAGGTGCTTGACCAAGTTGGCTTAAATATGTCATTTGGTGAGCGTTATGCTCATGAACTATCTGGTGGGCAACGTCAACGTGTGGCGATTGCTCGTGCATTGGCAAATAATCCTGCTATTATCATGGCTGATGAACCGACAGGGAATCTTGACTCCAAGTCAACCATTGACGTTATGAACATCTTTCGAGGCCTTCATGATGAAGGCCGTACGATTCTTCTAGTTACACATGAACCGGATATTGCTACGTACGCGAGTCGTAATGTAGTCTTGAAAGATGGGATAATCGTAGAGGATTCGATCAATTCTAATATGACTCCTATAAAGGAGGTGCCTAATGTATAAAGAAAGTTTTCTAATGGCATGGGCTTCCTTGATTGCTAATAAATTGCGCTCCCTTTTGACCATGTTAGGTATCATTATCGGTGTAGCAGCTGTTATTGCCTTGGTATCTATCGGTAATGGGGTTAAGCAAGATATTGAGGATTCTATTTCTAGCC